>ERZ778019.975-NODE-975-length-44803-cov-12.123715_pt1 | contig 44803 bp, 53 predicted proteins | sample MGYA00375749_ERZ778019 | MGnify/ENA primary metagenome ERZ778019 (study PRJEB29350, sample SAMN05389821) | bioreactor metagenome | isolation source: Ammonium sulfate bioreactor | place: South Africa: University of Cape Town | collected 2014-03-17 ... | reverse complement strand
TACTCAAAGAAGAAGAAAAACCTTCTTCTCAACCAACAACAACAACAACAACAACTAGCAAATTAGCAGTTCATGCAGACGATTCCGATGACGATGACTGATTTGTGTGTGTCTTTCCTAAATCTATTTATTTGAAAATAATAAAAATTTAAGATTTCGTAACAAAATCTGGTGCACGTGTAAGACCACCACCAGCTGCTCCATATTGAATAAAAACCGAATTAAACGGTTGTATCCAAGCAATTTGTCCATTTCGACTAACTTGTCGATTACAACCATAGACAGAAAGTGGTTCAATAAGAATTTGATTTGTAAATGTTTGTTTAACCGCTGACAAAAGACCAAATGCAATTGATCCATCATAAAACGCTGTTGTTCGATCGGATACATTCGGTGTAATACAAGCACCAGCTGTCAATCTCATTAAATAAACATCATAGTTTGTTCCATTGGAATGTTGAATTGAAATCGGTGTTTCATTTAATTTTGTAACATGATTTGTTTCTCCACAAACAACAACCGGTGGTAATTGAAAACCTTTGGGCACATAAACATGTGCTAAAATAGAAACACCTCGTGCTGAAATCACATCAAATAATCGTTTGTTATTTTCCTTGTGAATAGGTTGACTTCCTAAAGACATAATTAATCGAGAAAATTGAATAAATTTCGTTTGTCCATCTTGAGTTTGATATTGAGCAATGGCAGACGATTGTTGTTCATCTGTATAAATTGTTGTTAGAGTTCCATCAAGAACCTGTCCTCCATGTTTTCGAATAAAATCTTGAGATAATTTCATAAAATTTGCTGATAAAACACGATCATGAGTTTTCTCAGCAAAGAGAAGACCATTGGGTAGAAAACCATATCGTTGAATGATTTCTTCTTTCGATAGAATCTTTAAAGTTCGTTGTTCATTTTCTAATTGGTGTTTGAGAAGATTAACATCTTGAATTTGTTGTTGATTTCTTGCAATAATAATTGAACCTTTGCCTTTCAATAAAAGTTGTTGATTGAATTGTTGATTTAGATCGTCGAAGAATTGTTCATTTGCACGACATTGTTGAGCAATTGAATCTAAAGTTTTTTGTCGATCATCGAAGAGTAAAAATAATTGATAGGTAATCGCTAATTTCAATGCTCGAAACCAATGTTCAGGATGTTGAATCCATCCGATCCAATCGATAGTTCTCCAAGGAAATAATCCTGTTTGTTCGATAGATTTGTAAGTTTGATAGTTGACTGTTGCACGTGTCAATTGATTGATTAGAAATGTCGATGGACGAAAACTTGTTGGTGCTTCTGTGATTGCATCTTGTTCGAGATGCCAAGCAGAACCATATGCAATTGGAATTCTTCGTTCGTCATTCAAATAAATTAGATTGGAATTATTTTTAACGAAATGAAGAGCTGAAACGAGAGCAGGTGCTCCACCAACAACTAATGTTGTTTCATTGACATTTGTTAATTGAATTGGACATTGTGATAACGATTTCATTTGAACAGGAGTTTGAAGAGCATGTTGATCTATCATTGTTTCAATGTTTTCAGGAATTAAATAAGCATATTGAGAAAAATGTTTTCTAAATATGTCTAATTGTTGTTGATCAGTTGTAATAAACGGTTGATGCATTCCGGAAAAACGATATTTTTTCATCTGTTGACGTGTATATTGACTAAACGCATCATTACCTTTGATATCATCGATGGATCGACTTCGAATACTTAATAAACCGACTGTTGTCACACCAAACAATCCAACATAACACAAAGACCGTTTCAAACGAAACATTTTTCAAAGTGTGTGTGTGTGTGTGTTCCGGTTTTATCTTGGTGATATGAAGAAAAAAAAAGAAGAACAAATATCAAATATCTTTCTATAATCAACATTTATTCAAGGTGTGCAACTAATCTCTAAAAAAGAAAGATTCTGTGATAAAATCAAATGGACTCGTTTAATTCTCCTGGTGAAATCATCGAATTTACTACTCAATATTATATCTATACGAGTAGTTTCATATTTCTAAGTGGATTGATTGGTAATACAATAAATCTTCTAATATTTACTCAAATAAAATCATTTCGTGATGATCGATCTGCATTTTATCTTCGAATGGAAACAATTTCAAATTTAATTCGTCAAACATACATCATTATTTTCTCAATTTTACTTCTGTTGAATGATAATGATGTGACACGATATACGAATGTAACATGTCGAGTACATTATTTTCTCATTGAATGTTTAACTTTAATAACATTTTCAATGATTTGTTGTCAATCGGTAGATCATTTTTTATCTCGAACAAATCGATATTGTACATTGAAGTCGAGTTATTATTTGTCATTTGTTTTGATATTAACTTGGATTAGTCATAGTAGTTTAAGTATTGTGTTCGTACGAAGAGAACCGACTTTCGGTTGTACTGTTTCGAATCGAATTTGGATCGAATATTTAAAATATTTTTTCTATCCGATTCTGTTAGGTTTTCTTCCGATTAGTATAAGTTTAATTTTTAGTTTATTATCATATAAAAATGTTCGTCATATCATTCGTTTACAAGTTCCTATTGAACGTCGTCGATTTGCTCGACAATTAACTTCAATGATTTTACTTCGAATAGGATTTTTTATTATCTTTTCAGTTCCCTACAATGCCAATCGAGTCTTTATGTTAACCATCAACAATTTAACAGATTTAGATCCAATGTGTGTTGCAAAATATCGATTTATCAATACAATAACAACTTCAATTATGAATTTAATTTATATCGTAAATCATTTCAAATCTCATGTTGAAAGTTATTATTTTCTTTTGTTTTTTAGTCGAATTTTTATATATTTTATGTTTGTTCAGCACGATATCGTCGTCAAGTAAAATATATTCTGGTTAAAATCTGTTGGAAAAAATGTAAAGATTGGATTTCTTGTAAAACAAATCGAATCGACGTGATAATAAATGTTTCATCGACACCTCATGAATAACATCATTTTTGTTATTCTTATCTTAAATCAAAAAACAACATTCTAGAAATGACTTATCGTACTCGTTGTTTTTTATTAAATCACATAAAAGATACTTTGAATTTTTATGATAAATCAATCGATCCTGCGGGTGGATATTATCCATCGTATAAAGATGATGGAACAATTTATAATCGTGAAAATCGTCATTTAATATCGACAACACGATTTATTTATAATTATTCAATGGGATATATTTATTTTAAAGACGAAGATTATTTAAAACGAACACATCATGGTCTTCAATATTTACGAAATGTTCATCGAAATTGTGAAACAGGTGGTTATGCTTGGCAAATCGATGATGGACAAGTCACGGATGATACCAATCATTGTTATGGTTTAGCATTTGTTCTATTAGCATATTCATGTTCATTCAAAGCTGGCATTGAACAAGCGAAAGAATGGATTCAAGAAACATTTGATCTTATGGAGAAATATTTTTGGTTCGAAGACAAAGGTTTATATGCTTGTGAAGCAACAGGAGATTGGAAATTAAAAGATTATCGTGGACAAAATGATAATATGCATGCATGTGAAGCTTTACTAGTTGCTTATCAAGCAACAAATCAATTGATTTATTTAGACAAAGCGAAACGAATCGCCGAAGTAATGACTCAATGTCATGAACAATTAAATAATCAAATTTGGGAACATTATCATGTTGATTGGACACCTGATTTTCAATATAATCAAAATGTTAAAACAGATCGACGTCGTCCTTGGGGAATTCAAACAGGTCATCAAACTGAATGGGCGAAATTATTATTAATTCTCGATCGATATGATCATCAACAATGGCATATCGAACGTGCAAAAGCTTTGTTCGATCGAGCTATTCAATACGGTTGGGATCAGATTCATGGTGGTCTCATTTACGGTTATGATATTCAAGGAAATCTTTATGATGGAGAGAAATATTTTTGGGTTCAAGCTGAATCATTTGCTGCAGCTGCTCTACTTGCTCATCAATTCAATGATGAAAATGGTTATTATTGGCAAATCTACGAACAAATTTGGAATTATGTTTGGAAATATTTTGTTGATCATCAATATGGAGCTTGGTTTAGATTATTAAAACAAAATAACGAAAAATATTCAGATGAAAAATCACCCGTCGGTAAAACTGATTATCATACGATGGGAGCTTGTTATGAAGTTCTCAATGTTATTATTTAATTTTGACAAGAAAATAAACTATGAATTAATAAACATAAACTTCCGACAACTAATGGAATTATACCAACACATAACAACACTAATGAAGGCCACCGTCGAGGAGATTCCCAATCAATTACATATTTTATATTCATATCTTCAACAGATTTAAACCGATTTTCTAATAAATGCCGATTTACATAACATCGATAGATTTTACCAATCTAAAAAAACGATCGAATCAACAACAAAAAAAATATTGATTTGAAATAAAAAAAAAAACTGAATTACAGAATATAATTGTTGTGCATGTTCTAATGCAGTTGAATGATCATGATATTGAATTGATCCTTTTATTTGTAAATTCGATGTTAATACAATTGGATTTGAGAGTGGTGATTGTTGAATAACATCAACATTCCAAATCGGATAAACAGAAGTTGTAAATCTTGTTTTAGTCTTTCGTTGTGTTTCAATTGTATTGACACGACAAGAACTCGATTGGATTGCAAAATGATTGACTTTATTATATTCGAAACTGCCGAAGATAGTCAATGGAATACCAATTAAAATAAAAACAAAACCCAAACCAATTAAAATTGGTGAGATTTCATTTGATGAATGTGTTCTTGTTTCGACAGGAATCGATACATATTCGACAGTACTACTCATTCTTTATTTGTCTACATAACGACCAAAATACTTACATTTATTTTTAAAGTCGAAAAAAAAGAAAATTTTCAGTTTTTTTTCTTTTTCGTTCTTTCATTTTCTGTTTTTTTTTCAATCTTAAATAAATGTAACGACAAACGGTCAGGACAATATTTGTGTATTTAAAAATAGCAAAGGAAATATGAAGGCGGATTCTACAATCCAAGACATTCAGTCACTGCTGGAAATTTTGCACGTTATTTAATTTTGAGAAGAAAGTAAACTATGAATTACTATTTAAATATAAGCAACCGACAACAACCAATGATAACACACAAATACACAAAAGTAATCAAGATATCAGCACCTAACAAAACGGATATTGACTGTTGTGAAGTGATTTCCCAAAATACTAAATCTCTCATTTTTCTATATTGTCCAACTTTTCCTCCATAGTCTAATACATGTTTTTTTACATAACATCGATAGACTCTACCAATCTAAAGAATTCATAAATCAATTATTTATTTATTTGAAGAAAACAATTGTTTACTGAATAGAGTCGTTGTGCATCTTTTAATGCATCTCGACGATTTTGAGCTCCGATCGTTCCTATTATTTGTAAACCAGACCGTAAAATAATCAAACCTTTTGATTTATTATTCCTCGTTGATTGTTGCATAATATCAACATTCCAAACTGGGAAAATCATATCTAGAGTCTTTATTCGAACCTTTCCTGTATCAGTTGAATTGACTCGACAAAGACTTGATACCGTGTCAGGATGGTAATTGCTAATGTATTTCACATTAACAAAGACCATTATTACAAAACCAAACATAAGAATACCAGAAATCACTCCAGATAGGCATTTATTTTTTATATCTTCGTTTCCTAAAGGTGTTATTGTTATTGTTCTTGTTGCTTGAGCAGGAATCGCTGCGTATTGACGAGTGTTATACATTCGTTAGTTGTTTTTTTCCAATAAGCATATAAAACTCACATCGATGCAACTGCCTTATATACATTTATTTTTCAAGCAGAAAAAAAGACAGTTATCAGGTTTTTTCTTTTTCGTTCTTTCGTTTTCTGTTTTTATTCAATCTTAAGTAAAAATGTAACAGGAAACGGTCAAGACAATATTTGCATATTTAAAATTAGCAAAGAAAATGTGAAGGCGGATTCTGCAATCAAAGAAATTCAGCCACTGATGATGCTTGATGAAGATTGCGGAAAGAAAAATGTCGTGTTAAAAAAGTGATTATCATAGAATCAGAATTTGTTAAGAAATTCTCAATGTTATTGAGCGTGTTGAGGGTGAGGGTGTTGAATTTGAAGTTAAATCAGTCGAATGACCTTTTTGAAATCTATATATTAACAAATGGATCAGTACTTTTAGTTGCTAGCTATTATTCTGTTAATAATGTTGAAATTGACGATGTAATTTCTCTAAATTGGACAATTAAGTATACAACGTGGTGAATCGAAAGCAACATGTTTATTCAATGAACAAATTCTTTCAATAAGAAGAATTTCAAAGTTATTTTATATAAAAAAAAATGAAAATCAAACGTAAACATTCAAATAAATATGATGTTTTTTATCGTCTTCATTGAACATAACTAATTCAACAGTAAATTCGACTCCAGCTTTCAGAAGAACTTCTTGTTCGTCGGGATAAACAGAAAATTGGCTAATATCAATGGCTTTCTTTTCTTGTTTGTAGATTTTTCGTAAATTAATAATGAAAAGTGAATTTGTATTGAATTTATGAGCAAATTGTCTATTTCGACTTGTTGAACTAAAACCTGCCCAACGAAAAGAAGTTCCACTTTGTTGAGCTAAATGATAAGCTTCAATCATTGTTGAAGTTAAATTCATTCCACGATACACAGTTTTTCCATGAATTTCTTCAGTTGTTGGATGACTGAAACAAAAACAAAGTAAACGAACAAATGATCCATATGTATCGATCTTCGATCGATCTCCTTCACGTAAAAATCTATTTAAATCATGATATAGAAATGTTTCTTTGGTATAAATTCGTAGACATCCTTGTCCAACTTGATCAGGTGTAGCATCTATTAATGGATATAAATCATTAATTAATTCTTCAGCTTCATTTGGTTTTCCAATTCGATGTCCTTCTCTATCTAAAGCTGAGATCAATGATTGAAGTTCTTTATTAATATTTTGTTCAAGTTCTTCAATATCAATGAATGCCATTTGAACACTAAAATGAAATGTTCATTTTCATTGAATGTCGAAGATCAAAAGAAAAAAGTCACGAACCTATTTTGTCTAATTGATTGAAAACATTGTGCAATAATCGGAACATATTCTTTTGATTCTCCATGATCGAATGTTTTTGCTTGTAATGCTTCTCCAACATTGAATCTTGTCATTCGGCTTGTTTCATTCGATGAAATACTCATTGATGTTGATACAGTCATCTTATTCATTTCCTTAGCCAGATCATCAATCTAAATTCATTTATTTTATTACGAAATCAAACTCAAAACTGCAAAGTAAACCTTAATTAAATCTGTAAATGGATCAATTGTTTGATCGTCTCCAGCTGCATATTGATTAGTCCATTGTTTCGCTTTTCTATTGAATTCTGTTCTATCATTGACGTAGAGATACGCAGCTTCAGGAACAAGAAAATCATCAATATTTGGACTACCAAGTAACGAACAAATCGATATTAAAGTTTTTTCAAGTGTTATCGCTGGACTCCATTGATCATGAAGAATATCAAGACAAATATTTCCTTTGGAATTGATATTTGGATGAAAGATTTTCGTTCGAAATGAAACTTTCGGTGGCGACAAAGGATAATCAGTTTCACAAAAGATAGTTAATTGAAAAACTCCTGATTCATACGGTGTACCAGAAGGTCCTTTGATCATGCCTGTCCAATTTTGGAAATTTGAACTCGATGGATGAAGATGAAGAATTTCCTCGGGACGATCATGTGAACGTCGAACTTCATCAGCAAAACGTCTTGATAATGAACCTGTTGCTTGAGACAATGAATTGTTCTAGAGAAAATACTTCCGAATTCATCGATCTCAACAAATAAATCTTCATGACTCACGAGTCTTTGATTTGATGACATTGGTTTAGATTTCAATCGAATGAAAAAAGAAAGAATCTCACATACATTTATTTTCTTTTTCCTTGGAAAAAAACAACTACCAAAATGCAACGTGGTTTGTTTTTCTCTGTTCTTCAGAATAAAAACAAGGAGACAAAATGAATCGATAAAAAAAGCCTTATAAAATGAAGTTCGAAGAGTAGTTTTTTTTTTTTTTCGTTTGTTTGTTTGTTTATTTCGAATAAAGTAAATCAACGGTATGCGATGATTGTGTTGACTACAATCTGTCTAGGACTAATCTTAAATGAAATATCTAATCAAAAGAAAAACACGTTTAAATAAAAAGCGAAATAACATTGGATGAACAAAGGTCAGACCAAAAAGAGAAGAAAAAAAGAGCATCAACACACAGCACGCGGGGTTTAAATGAATGAAAGAGAGAGAAAGAGAGAAAGAAGATTAATACAATCTGAGAAAAGACTGCGTATACCAAACTAAACTTGATAATTGTTCATCCATCTGTTTTTTTTTTGAAAATTTGATCGTTTCTCATTTATTTGTGGTACTGGTTGTTGTTGTCGTTGTTTTAACAATGGCAGCACCTGCTAATTCTCCAGCTTGTTGATTGGCATCCGATGTTTGAGGCGGTGTTGTTTGTCTTTGTTGTGCTGGATGATATTGTGGTTGTTGTTGTGCGATATTCTTTTCTAATTGTTGTTGAATATTATTGAAAGAATCTCTTCCTTGATAATCGATATGTCCTGATTCCCAGGCACGACGATGAGCAACTGAACCGGCTTGAACACTTTGACTATTTGTTAATGAACCATAATTCAATGATCCATCGTTTAGATTCAATGCACTTAGATTTCCACCCTAAATAAAAAAAAACAAAGAAATTAATTTTGTGATCCGTATGGTTTGTCTACAAATGAAGATAAAACTTCACCGAGCTACAGAATATACGGTTCGTAGTTCGCACCAAATAGAAATCTATTCGGGAACATCAACCATTCATGTTATTCGATGTCACAGTGAGGAATTTACTCCATGAAAAGAGGAGCCCCGATTAGAACTGTGTTTGTACGTTCGATAGAAGAATATTCTTCTACGTACTTGTACATACATCGGTTAGATTCGAACACGAGACTTAACGATTCGTTTCCTTACAACCAAATCGTTTATCTTTTCTCACTCAAACTCAACGAAAATATTCAACTTAAAGCAAAACAAAAAATAACTCATAGAGTGAAATCGAACCGAATCGTTTCGATTGTTTTCAATTTGACTTTGAGAATATTTTCTTTTTAAATTCTCTCGAATTGTAATATCATTGAATAATTCGTCGATTATCAACGGAAAAGATAATTGACGATTTAAATCGGCAAATCTCAACTAAATTCTATTGAATGATTGATTGTTTCAGACGAAAGAAAAAGAAAAGTAAAAATAAATGAAAACATGCATTACCTCAATTAATCCTTGATTGGAATTGTTTTGCTGAATAAATAAAAAGGAGAACACAAACACCATGCGGGTTTTCAAACAAATGACAAGCAAAAAAGAAACCAACCTGATTATTTTTGGATAATTGTGGCCAAACTCTTTCATACAAGATTTTCCACCAAGAAAGAAGAAATTCTCTTTGAATTTCATGTTGTCCTCCTAAATTACCCGATAATTGTTCATTTTGAGGATTGTATGTCAATTGCCACGGTTTCAATGCACCGGCAAAATGAACAACTCGAATATCGTTTCGAAATCTAATCGAATCAAAATCATTTTCGAATTCGAATTTGAAATGAAACAAACAATTGAATTTTACTTAGTTACAGCTGGAACATATGAATAAAATGTATTGGCTGTGACATTATATGTAAATGGTAAATGACGAGAAATATCCGATGTTCGCCAATTCGAAAAGAATGAATTCAAAAGACCTTGATCTCCACCTAACAAAATGGGCAAAAAAAAACAAATGAAAATAACGAACGAGAAACAAGGAAAGAAATGGTCAACCATCGAATGATGAATGTTGTTGACTGGCAAATTGTACTAATTGATTGAAGGTATTTCTTGAAGGTCGAAAAACAAAAACACCGGAATTGAAACAATCGGGCCAGCCAGCATCAGGTGCAGCTGAGAATTCTTCTCTTTCAAATAAATCATCGATATCTTGTAAAACAACAATATCAGCATCCAAAAAGACACATTTTGTATATTGTTCCAATAGCCAACAGTTCAATTTCGTGAATGTAACACCGAGTTCTGGACGAGATAATAATTTTAAATGTTCGGAATCATTTGAATTTAATTCATCAACAACAATAACTTCATCAAAACTTGTTTCTAATGTTCGTCTACAATAACAAATCAAACGATTTGTTGTTTTTTTTGTCTTTTCAAATCGAATAATTTTTTTCTGTTTTTTTTACCTTAATAAATCAGATAAAGTTTTGGACACTAAAACAACTAAACGTCGTTGTGTTCCAACTTTTCGTAGTGATTGAGCGACGACAAGAGCCCCAAGTGCATAGCCATCGTTCGTTGCTAATGTAACAAATGCTTCGGACGACATAATGATTTATTAAAAGAGATTTCTTCTTCTTCTTCTTCAAATAAAAAAAAACAATTCGAGGTGTTTTCAACCAACTGAATACGAATAAGAAATTCGTTTTCTCCTCACATCGTTTAAATAAGACGCATCGATATCTTCACTCAACCATACGAATGCTGTCTGCATGATATATTCGTTATTCGATGATAATCACGCATCCACTGCATGATTTCTTTCTTCTTAGGTACTTTTGCCCATATAGATGTCTTTTATAGGATCACGCACACACCCGCACTCATCGCAAGTGTTCCGAACGAATTTCTATTCACAATTTTCTTTTCCTTCTTCTATTTCAACTTTAACATTTCATAGTTTATTACCTTGTCCGTCTCTCTCTCTCTCTTTCTCTTACCTTGTCCTATATTATGATTAATGATGATTATGATTTTCAGTGCAAAAGATAAAACAAGGAAAAAAAAGACATAGTTCAACTGTTGTTATCTGATAAGTGCGAAAGAATTCCTAATTTCTTAATTCTACACATCGAAACGATTAAATAAACAAACAGAAGAGAAAAAACTGAAAGCGTAAAACTGTTGTAAACATGTCGAACAGCAAAGTGCAAAAAGAAAATGTCCGTACTAACCTTGATCAACACATTTATAAATAACTCCAACGAACTAATAAACAAATATGTTTTGTTTATTTATTTTTTTTTCGCCGAAAAATTCATTTCTTTTCAATTGACTTTTTGTTTCGATAAGTATTTTCAATAAATAATTGACTATTCGATGAATATTAAATCGTTTTGTTGATATTTGATAGATGTCATCGTAGATCCTCGAGAAAGAGAACGAGAGAGGTTTCTATCGAGGATCTTATTTGTTTACTCTATTTCGAATAGAAACAAGAACATCGTTGATATGGATATGAAGAAGAGATACGACAACATTCGACAATGTGCGAACATATTCAATTGATAAAAAAAAGTGCAATTCATTGGGAAATTGTTTTGAATCGTCCCGAGAAATACAATGCAATTACAAATGAAATGTATGTGGCGATGACACAGATTCTGCAGTCAGCTGCTCAAGATGAACAATTAGTTTTACTTTCGATGACAGGAAAAGGAAAATATTATTCATCAGGAACTGATTTAGCTGATCCAGCTAAAGCTTTTATGTCCAATGATGATATTGAACAAGCGATGAATGAAGGCAAAAATCGTTTGAAAAATTTCATTGAAAGTTTTATCAGTTTTCCAAAGATTTTAGTTGGTTTTATCAATGGTCCTGCAATGGGAATTTCCGTAACACTTTTAGCTCTATTCGACGGTGTTTATGCATCGTCGAATGCGACATTTGCATTGCCATTTATTCGAATTGCTCAAGCACCGGAAGCTTGTTCATCATTTTCATTTCCATTACTGATGGGTTCACTTCATGCCAAAGAACTTCTTCTTTTTGATAAGAAAATCGATGCTTATGAAGCTCAACAAAAAGGTTTAGTGACACGAGTTTTCGATCAATCGAAGTTCGACGAAGAAAAAGACAAAATTTGTCAACAGATTCTATCTTTACCAAAACAAAGTCTACTAACAAGTAAAGTTTTAATACAAAAATGGAATTTGGACACATTAAAATATGTCAATGAATATGAATTAAATAATTTACAACAACGATGGACATCCGAAGAATTTGCTCAAGCAATGATTACTTTTTTAAATAAAAAAACAAAATCGAATTTATAATCAAAACAACCTTGGACTTTTCTTTTTCTTTTTCGTTTTCTTTCATATCTTTTGATATAAAAAGCATTCTGTCAGAAGAAAAGATAACTTGAATTGATTACCATCCTCTCATCAGATCAACTGATTGTATCTTTCGATGATTAATAACAAAAATGAAGACATAAATAGCCAAGGTAAAAACAAAAAAAGCAACGACGATTAATGTCATGCGTACTTATGTAAATTCGATTTATTATCATAAAAAGAAAAAGAAATATTTTATTTACAAAAAGAAAAGAGAAATGAAATGTCTAAAGATCCGTAAGAATCTTTCTTCTAATAACTAATTCTTTTTGTCCCGTCCGAGAGTCAAACTCTCTATGAAAAATACAATCCAATGGTTGAGCTAACATCAATTCACAAGTTGTATCAACAGTTAATGAAGAAACTTTTCCTCCGATTAAATTGCCCGTCTGTTGGTCAGCAAATGATCCCATGAGATGATGCGATTGACTGTCAAATGTCCCACTCAGAGAAACGATATCATATTGTTTATGATTCAATTGTCGATTTCTCAATGAACATTGAGATACTGTCCCCACACAAGATAAAATAAATAATGAATCAACACCGATATCTTCCATTAACTCATGAATTGTTGAAATTAATTCAACGCCTGGGCCGATACGAAGAGGAAAACAGCGAAGAGCTGTATTGGCTGGTGCTTCTATTCATTCAAAATCTCATATCTATTCAATCAAAAAACAAAATCAACTTACGACGGCGAACCCGTTTCGGTGAGTGTTTAGTTTTATTGATTCGATTGAATATATTGGTAACTGCATTTAATACTTGAGGCATGTTTACTTTCTAATACAAACTACAACTGATTATCACTCTTTGGACTATCTCGCATATTTATACTTCACTTTTCATTGTCAATCACCGCCCATTTTCGGATAGGTATCATGCATTTTACGAATGCGTTTTCATCCATAATTATGACTTTTTCTCCGTTCTCAAAAATATTTATCTAACTCATTAATCGACTTTACGCAGTTTTTTTTTTCATTTTTATAAAATACGTCAATTGAATTCGATGATTTTTATTGAATATCAAATTCGTGAAACCGAACCAGAAAAAATCGATCCAAGTTCTCAACGTGAAATTGTACGAAAGGTTAACCGTCAAACAATACATAAAGACGTGATCAATGATTAAATATAAAAGCATAGTTTGTTTGTTAATAAGACTAATAGAGAGAGAGAGAGAGAGATACAATCACTCAATCTTCAACTAATTACATTGATACAATCGATTTTTTTTCTTCTTCTTGTTTTTTCTTTTGATAAAAATACACAAAAATTTGATATCTGTTTTATGTTTCTGTCAAGGTAATTTTCTCAACGAACATGATTTCGATAAACGACATTTGACGTCGTTTGTTTTTTTTTAATAAAAAATGAAAAAGAAAGAATATGGACGATTAGAATATCTTTGTAAGAAAGAGCCAAAAGGCTTGTTGATTTCCTTTATCAAGAGTTTTCCGAGAGACGAAGAACAAGAAGAAGAAAAAGGAAAAGGAAATCTTTTTTTTTTTATAATTTCATGTCGAATCAGCAGCGTGTGATGAATTCGTCGAAGGAAAAAACGAGACGATAGAGAAAAGTATTGACAGATGTAAATGTCATAAAAGACTTGATGATCGAATGGGTTATGATCGTCAACGATCACCGTTTGCTACACGACTTTTCTTAACGTGTTATTCAACATTTTTACTAATCAATCTTTTACTTTATTCGAATGATTATTTAAATAAAACTTCTCAAGATAAAGAAGAAGATCTCGATAAGGTTCTTCTCTGTTTTGTTAGTTTATCGATATTTTCAATTGGATTCTATGGTTTATGGTTTGCAAAACTGTTTATTCTCTATTTGTTAACATTTCTCTTGTCAATATTTGTTTGTACAACATGTTTATCGATCATCTTTATCTCAATGAATCAATTACAAAATAAATTTAGTCTTTACACAGCTCATAATTATATTTGGTTAATGAAATCTTCGTTGCCATCGACGTTAATTATTTATTTGTTAATCAGTATGATTCTGAATAGTTTAGCTATTTGGTCAACATGTCATTTGTGTTCGTGTATCGAACATCGACATGATCATTGGCCTTTTAGAAAGAAAACCATGACACATACAATCATTTAAATGTATTTTATTATATTTCGATGTTGTTTTTGTCTTTGAAAAATAAAAACAAAAATTCTAATTGGAATTATTCGAACGTCGATAAAGAAATTGACTGAGAAGACAAATAATTAAGAAACTAGTTGCAAGTAAAACAATTCCAATCTTAATCAATAAATTCCAATTGATCGATTGAATTGATCTCTCACGGATATCTTCATCGACATTCTCTCGACGAATCTCCTCGAAATCATCGGAATCATATTTCGGTTTCTTAATAACAGTATCTTCCTGAAATGTATCGAACGATGACAATGATTGTCGATTATCATTCGATGATTGAATCAATATCTGTGATGGACATGGTGATTCGTGTGGTTTGTCCAAAGATTTCGCTAAGATGAGAATTTTCTGTCGACCTCGTTGACCAATACAAGGAAATTCAATTGTAATTCGATCGAAATGTTGTTGTTCAATCCAATCGAAATTGATTGTGAGAGGATCTGGTGAAATGCCGATATTCCAATTCCTGATATTAATTAACAAATGATTAACTTGATTCGATGAACGAGCTAACTTTCCAAGACCATTCGCCGAAAATAAATAATTGTCATTCGTTGGAAGAAAATCTATAATCACAATCTAAAATTCATTCAAAATTAAAAACCTTTTCTCAAAATCATTTTCTAATCAAACTTCAATCAAACGAGTTTGTCGATCTCTTGCAAAGAATCGTTCGACAGGAGTTCGACTTTGTGCTTGTGTATTAATAAAATGAATTAAATTGTCGTAACTCGTAAATGCCAATTGTAGAAAATGTAAATAACATCGTTTGCCATTGTCATGGAGACTTTGAATAACATTCAACGGATTGGTATTGACGAAACAATCATCGTTAGGACAAACAGATTCGCCCGATTCCATTTGAAGAGTAACAAGACATTCTTTACCGAAATGAGATTCTTCAGGTGGATGACTCAACAATCGATCGATACAAACAATTAAATAAAACAAAATCAAATTAAATAACATTATTCGAACGAACAACAAACTTTTCTTCGATTGAAAACGCGCCTCATTTTTTCTTCATTGATAAAAAAAAAATTTTATTTAAAAAATTTCGAAAAGAAAAGTTTATATTTTCGAATTCGTCGTTGATTCGGATGTTCGACTTGTTGATACTCGTTGATTTGCTGTTGCTGCTGCTGCTGCTGAGGATGATGATGAAGAAGTGATTGAACATGTTGATAATTAGCAATCGTTAGCATGAGATCGGGATGATTGGTTGGTAAAGATAATTTTCTAATGTCGAGTGTTTTCTTCAAATAAGTGAATGCATTGACATAATCCTGAAGAGACAAATAAACTTTACCAATATTAAAATAAGTAATCGCAAGATCGGGATGTGTCTGAGGAAGAGAATTCAAATCAATTTGTAAACTCTGATTGAAATATTCGAGAGCATCGTGAAATTTCGATTGTTTTTTACAAATAATTCCGATGTTATTATAGATCGACGCTAAAATCTTTTGATTATTTGTATTGGTTTGAAGAGCATAAGTGAAAAAGAGAAAGGCTTTATCGAAATCTTGTTGAAAATGATAAATCGAACCGATATTTAAATAAGTCTCAGCTAAACACGATTGATCATCATCGATCGAGAGAAAATTCTTTTTCAATTCGAGTGATTTCTCAAAATATTCGAGTGCATTTTCAAATTGATTCATTTGGTTGTAAACACAACCTAATTGATGATAAATATACGCTAAATGTTGTTGATCATCGGGAGGAGACATTCGTTGAAGAATATCGAAATAAATCGATTGAGCTTGTTGCGAATAACCGAGAAATAACAAAAGTTGAGCTAAACTTTCTTTGGGATTATCAGTCAAATGAAGTTCATCACGAAAATGTTTGGTTAATTGTTGTAATTGAATATCTTGTTCGTTGGTTGTCAATCGAAGATCAACTTGCCAAATATTATTTTCATGTTTCAGTTTTTTGATATTTTCAATGGTAAAAACGGTGTGTGTCGAGAAGAGAATTTCTTTTTCTCGATTTTTGTAGAAACTCTGACGTTGAATTGAAGCAAAAGACGATGATGATGTTTGAGCATCGATGTGCATTCGAAAGATAATTCCTTTGAGACCTGGTTTTTCAATGGCCTTTCGGGCGAAGTTCAACGAGATTTGTTTGTCGAGTGAAGTCGAAAGAAAATGTTGAAATGAAATTAAACCTCGTTTAAATCGAATTAATTTCTGAAATTGTGAATCAGTAAGACCTTGTCCTCGGTAGACAATCATCGATGAATGTTTTTCCGTTCGATGAAGACGAACAATTTGTTCGTGAAGATCTCGAAGAAAAAATCCCATCGAAAGAAGTAAATCGATGTTTTCTGTTCGAAGAGCTTTGTTCATAAAATGATAGATAAACGATTCTCTTGTGTACCACCAAATAGGACTATGTTTTTCATATTCATTCTTCAATTCATCAATGATTTCGAATTGAGTTGTTTGTTGACGACAATAGGCAAGAAAATCTTCTCGAGAATTTTGATCGTAATCAAGTTGAATTAAAGTTTCTTTGAGAAGAAGTGAATACATAAAATCAGCGTCTAATTTATTCGATTGACTTTTAATTAAATCGAATCGAAGAAGATTATTTTGATAATGACAAATATCTTCATTTAATTTCTGACAAAGTTTGGTTATTTTTGAGAAATAATTTTCATTTAATTTGGAATAATTTTTCAAATAGAAAAAATTCGTTTTCGAATAAATATAAATCGATTCAATAATTGATAGATCATGAATTGAATCGAGAAAATCTTCATGAATTTCTTGATTAAGAATTAAAAAGATTTTCGAACTTCCATTGACATCTGAATATCGAACAAAATCTCGACAAGATTCTTCATCGAAAAAGATTTTCACCGAATAAATCATAATTTGATTCAGTTCCTTTCGAATAGATTCATCTTCATCGATTGAATTCAACCAAACGATCAGCACATCATCGAATTTATCATTGGAATATGAACATTTTCTATTGCAATTTCCCATTTGTATTTCTATATGACGCTTTTTGTATATTTGTACACTTATTATACCTGACAATAATGAATCAATTGACTCATTTATACTTATACGAAATATGTGCGTCGTAATTTAATCGAAAAGAAAGTATCGCCCTCTCTCATGTTGATATGCAATTGAAATGAAGACGAGCACGTGTATATACAATTAACGGTCAAATAATTACATTTTTAAAAGTTTATTTCTCTGTAAGTTTTTTCAACATCAACAAAAAAAAGAAGTATGACATGATAAAAAAAAAGAGCCCGAAAACCTCTGATGAGATATGTAATATCTTGAAAAACAATATTCATGTTCACTTCATGTGTTGTGGTCCTAATTGAATTGTCAACAGTTACACGATTACCTAAATCAGGACCAAATGAAGCAGCTGGAACAATTGTTGGAACAACATGGGGTAATATGGCACCTAAGACCCAGGTGATTCAATCCGACGAAATCTATTGGTTAGGATTCCTTTTTATTCCGTCAGGATCTGGACGGAATTATACGGTGCCGATAGGATCCAATGTATCCGCTTTGACCTGGAGAAGTCAAATGAATTAATTTGATACGCATTGTATATTACTTACAACATTTCTGTGTCGTACTTTCTGTGACTATCTTGAGAGTTAAACGAGCATCCAGGCTATAATATGACTGCTATAAATGTATATACACATAACAAAGAAGTATTCAAGCGTTGGAACTTTAGAAAAATATTTTAGTTAAATAATATATTTTTATTTTGATCAAGTTTTTCGTATTTAAAAAAGTAAATGATTTATTTTGATATGAATTACACGAAAAGTAAGAACGAACAAGTATCGCCCTCTGTTATGTTGATATACAATTGAAGTGAAGAGGAACAAATCTAATCTTGTCGATGTACCGACTCGAACGAAAAGTACATGTGATCTTGTCGTTATTTGAAAAGAAAACGAACTATGACAGGTTCGAAACGAATATTAATCGTCAGTTCAAACGAAGATCTTATTCGACATATTCGTTTTAATCAATATCAAGACACATTTATCATTGACTTAGAAAATGACAATCAAAATCAATTTATTTCCAATTTAACTGAATTAGTTTGTAGTTTTTTTTCTCAAATTTAAAAATAAAAATGAAAATGAAAATGAAAATTGTTTTTTTAGAATTGTTCGAATGATCAATTGTATAAACGAGCCATAGATTCGTTGGATATCGATGATCAACAATCGAAATCCAGCAAAATCGCCAAACGATCAGTGGATTATATTTGTTCAGTTTGCGGTGATCACGCGATAGGATACAATTACAATGTTCTTTCCTGTGCACCTTGTAAAATCTTCTTTCGTCGAAATGCCAATCAAAAGTTAGAAACAATGCGATGTTTGACTGGTGAACATCATTGTTCAGTTGATTATCAAACGAGACGTAAATGTACGAGATGTCGATTAGAAAAATGTTTTATTGTTGGAATGAAAAAAGAATTTATTCAAACCAACGAAGAAAAACAACAACGTCAAAAGAAAACCACCGATGAATCGGATTTGAATTGTAGAATAGTCGATGACCTCTCGATCGAAGATTGGTTAACCATCGAACGAGTTCAATATTCATTCGTTTCGTTATTTGAAAGTGGCCAAGAACAATGTGCTTGTGTCGATGTCACCGATCGAACATCGGCGTTGATCACTTGGTCACAATTTATTCAACAAATTGCTCTTCGTTTTATAAATTATTTTCGTCAAATCGATCAATTCGAACAGTTAGATGTCGATGATCGTTTAATTCTGATAAAATACAATATTTTCCCAATAACTCTAATCTCGAAATGTTTTTATTATAAGACAGAGAATGATTGTTGTTCAAATGAAGACAATGAACATTCTCGACGGCAACGTCGAATGTTTTATCTGTGCGCAGGCTCATATGAGACTCGAAAATTATTCGTTGAAATGGTTTTATCGTTAGTTGAAATCACGAAACAAGATCCAATAATTCTGTCGTTACTTTCGATAATTTTAATCTTTTGTCGAGGTTTATCAATGAATGAAAACGAAGGTCTTCTCAAGAATTCACTTGATGTTTATCGATCTCAATGTTTTTATTTGCAAGTTCTTTACAATTATCTATTAAATCGTTTTGGCGAATTGGAATGTGACAAATACTTGTCGAATTTAATTCGAATCATTCTTCGAATGCAATCGTCTTCGTATCGAATGCGTCAACATTTTCATCATCAATCCACAACATCGGACCTTGTCGATCGAATAGCACCGATCGTGCAAAGTCTTCTGAATATTTCCTAGAAATGTTTTTTTGTTTTGTTTGCAAAATAAATTGTCGTCGTAAGTTTTAGATGTAAATGTCAGGTCAAATCAAAATGTTAATTTTAACATCGAATGAAGATGTCATTCGACATTTCTCTTCGAATAAAATTCCTGATACATATTTGATTCATTTGCATGATGACAAACCGATTTTGATCAACGAAGACGATCGAAAAGTCATTCAGAATTTGCCATTTCTGCAACAGTTAACTGAACCTGTACGTTCGAAGTTTGTTTTCTTTTGTTTTTTTGTCGAAGATTTGATTTAAATTTAGAATAATGTTGCCGATCAAGTCTATAAACGAGCTTTAGACTGTGAACCAACAGAATCTCCATCGAAAAATGTGAAAATGTCGAAGAAATCGAGTGATTTCGTTTGTGCTATTTGCGGTGGCAATGCTCTTGGATTTAATTACGATGTTTTAACCTGTGGCTCGTGTAAAGTTTTCTTTCGACGAAATGCAACTAAAAATCTAGTTGGTGATTTCGATTTTTGTTTTTGAAAGTAAAACTTTTTTGTTTTGAATTTGAATCGAAGGAGAAATTAGTTTGTGTGAATGGTGACGGACGTTGTTCGGTGAATCGAGGCATTGCTCATCGATGTCGAAAATGTCGATTAGAACGATGTTTTGCCATGGGAATGAGAAAAGATTTTATTCTTTCCGACGAACAAAAACAACGACGAAAACAAAGACTCGAATTAAATCGAAATTTAGCAACACAATCAACGACAACTCAACAAACAACAACAACTGATCAACAAATTGATAAAGTAAATTATCTTTCGAAACGAAATAAACAAATGTCGAAGACAAACGATTTAAATTTAGTTATTAATGAATCTTGAAGAAGAAGTGCTCGTTGAAAATAGTGATTCCAATGAAGAGAAAACAGAGATTTCGATTCAAAGTTTAGATGTTAATGATTGGTTGACAATTGAATGTGTTCGTTTGTCATTTTTGACAATATTCGATGTGCCAACAACTCAATTAACAGATATTTTGGATTTATCTGATCGAACATCAGCATTAATCACTTATTCTCAATTTGTCGATGAAATTGCTCTTCGTTTTATAAATTTCTTTCGTCAAATCGAACAATTCGAACACTTGAACATCGACGATCGATTAGTTCTGATAAAATACAATATTTTCCCATTACTAATGACATTGAAATGTTTTCATTATAATCCAATAACGGATTGTTGTTCACCAGGAACCCACGAACAAGCGATGAAACATCGGCAATTCTTTTTATTATGTAATCAACCGATGAGTCTACGTGATGCGTTGGTTAACATGGTTTTATCTTTAGTTGAAGTTACTAAACAAGATCCAATCTTAATTTCACTTTTATTAATTATTTTAATATTTTCTCGTGGTTTATCGATGAGTGAAAATGAGCCAATCTTAAATGATTATTTGTCTGTTTATCAAGCTCAATCGTTTTACACGAAAATTCTTTGGAATTATTTATTAAATCAAACAAACGAAACTCAAGCGATCCAACGATGGACTCAATTAATAACGATGATCTTTCGAATTCAATCGGTTGCTGAACAAATTCGACAGTTTATTCATCATCTCTGTTTAAATACAACAACAGCAGCGGATAAAATAGCACCGATTATGCAAAGTGTTTTGCATATTTCTTAAAAACAGTTCTTTCTTCTTTGTCTTCTTCTCTTTATTAATAAAAACATACAACAAATGCACAATTACTAATATATGAGTTCCTTTTTTTTTATCTACTAAATACGTTAAAACTACAAAAAAAATTGAATTAAAAATAACAAAAAGAAATGATGAGACAATCGGACTTCGAAGCGTCTCTTTAAATTGAACGAGCTAATCAATCATTGAAGGAAAAATAATTTCAAAAACAAAATTCGAATTACTTTTGAACAAGTTGGATGAATACCAACAGTCATATCAAAATCATTTTTTGTCTTTCAGATGTATTTTGTATGTGTAACCCTTTGGCATGTATGCAAATGCACTTTTACTGTCTATGAATATATAGAAGAAAGAGAAAAGAAAAATGTTGGGCCTTGACCGTTTGTTTTTCTTTTTCCTGTTGAATAGAAAAATAAAAACGTGTATTTCTGTTATTTTGATTGAAAGAAGAAAATAATTCGCTAGTTTATTATTTATTTTTTCAATAGAAGATGTCGCATCAAATAAAAATGTTGATTTTAACATCAAATGAAGATGTTATTCGACATTTCTCGTCGAATAAAATTCCTGATACATATATTATTCATTTAAATGATGATAAACCAATTCTAATCAATGAAGACGATCGAAATGTTATCAGAAGTTTACCATTTTTAGAACAATTAACCGAACCTGTACGTTGTTTTGAAAGATTTTAAAAAAATAAAAATCGATTTTTATTTAGAATTCAGTAGTAGATCAAGTTTATAAGCGTGCTTTGGATTCCAAAGTAGATGAATCTCCATCGAAAATTGTAAAAATGTCAAACAAATCGAGTGATTCTATTTGTGCTGTTTGTGGTGGAAATGCTCTTGGATTTAATTATGATGTTTTAACATGTGGATCATGTAAAGTTTTCTTTCGAAGAAATGCAAATCAAAATCTAGTTCGTTTCTATTGATTTGTTTTTCTCTTTAAAAATAATTTGATTTTTTGATTTAAAAAAAAAACAAAGGATAAAATGATTTGTGTAACTGGTAATGGTCAATGTTCAGTTAATCATGGAGCGCCACATCGATGTCGAAAATGTCGATTAGAACGATGTTTTACCATGGGAATGAGAAAAGATTTTATTCTTTCCGACGAACAAAAACAACGACGAAAACAAAGACTCGAATTAAACAGAAATTTAGCAACACGAGTCTCAGCTACAACTCCAACTGCTGATGAAATTGATCAAGTGAGATTTTGATTTGAATTTAAATGATTAATAAAAAATAGATTTAATTTAGTTTTTAATGGATATTGAAAAGAAAACAGAAGAAGAAATCTTAGTTGAAAATAGTGATTTCAATGAAGGACAAACAGATAATTGTATTCGAGCATTACAAGTTGATGATCGGTCAATAATTGAAAATGTTCATTTATCATTTTTAACAATATTCAATGCTTCACCCTCTCAAGTAACAGATATTTTGGATTTATCTGATCGAACATCAGCATTAATCACTTATTCGCAATTTGTTGATAATATAGCACTTCGATTTATAAATTTCTTTCGTCAAATTGAACAATTTGAACGTTTAAATGTCGATGATCGATTAGTTTTAATAAAATATAATATATTTCCTTTAGTAATGACTTTAAAATGTTTTCATTATAATCCTGCAAGTGATTGTTGTTCTCCAGGTACAAATGATGAAGCGATGAAACATCGACAATTCTTTTTATTATGCAATCAACCGATGAGTCTACGTGATGCGTTGGTTAACATGGTTTTATCTTTAGTTGAAGTTACTAAACAAGATCCAATCTTAATTTCACTTTTATTAATTATTTTAATATTTTCTCGTGGTTTATCGATGAGTGAAAATGAGCCAATCTTAAATGATTATTTGTCTGTTTATCAAGCTCAATCGTTTTACACGAAAATTCTTTGGAATTATTTATTAAATCAAACAAACGAAACTCAAGCGATCCAACGATGGACTCAATTAATAACGATGATCTTTCGAATTCAGTCAGTTGCTGAACAAATGCGACAATTTATTCATCGTCAATGTTTAAATACAACATCTGTGGATAAAATAGCACCAATTATGCAAAGTGTTATGCATATTTACTAAAACAATTCCTTTTGTTTTTCTTTTATTTATTATTATAAAGTGCACAAAAACATACACTTTTCTTTTAATTAATGTTTATATCATCAAGAATTTGTTTGATCGATATTTTCTACAAAAAAGTTTAACATACAGAGCAAATTCGCTCAATCAGATCATCGACATTTTAGAACTCATTATTAACACCATTCGACGTAATTTCAATACATAGTTGTATGATACGTTCACCGTCATTCACCTGAATGAATCTATATCCCAGGTGATTCAATCCGAACCGGAATCTGTTAGTTAGGATTCCTTTTTATTCCGTCAGGATCCGATATATCTACTTTTTTTGTAGCAGACATTGTTGTTGGATAAAACAGGAGAAAGCACCTTCCAAAATTAGAGAAAAATATAATGTGAATCCAATTCTTTTTTCTAAAAACTGAATTTAATATAAATACCGTGCATTTATTTATTTGTATAACATGGAGCCTAGATTAAGGACAGTGCGGTCATGGCCTTTCTCGTGAAAACACTATTACGAAAGATAAAAACGAAATGAAATGGCGAGAAACGTATTTATAAGAATTATTCAAATGATGGAGAGATTTTGTTATATTTATTTTAGAAAAAAAAAGCATGTAAAGTTTTGTTAAATAAGCTAACTACAAAAAAAACGTTCGTAGAAAAAATTGTAAATTAAAAATAACAAAAAAATGATAAGACAATCAGAATTCGAAGCTTCTCTTAATTAAACGAGCTTTGACAACAAATTCTTCATTAGAAAAGGAAACAAATCATTCAAAATTGTTAAATTTAATTGCAAGCCCTGGTCTAGAGTTTAGCCAGGGGAACTTTAACCTCAGCATCCTTCTTGTTCTGCCGATTGACCTGATGATTTAGTAACAACTAATGTTGTTAAATTCTAAATTGAAGATAATCAATCGTTCAACGAAAAATAATTTCAAAGACAAAATTCGAATTACTTCTGAACAAGTTGGATGAATACCAACAGTCATATCAAAATCATTTTTCGTTGCACCGAGTCTCATGGCAACGGCATAACCTTGTGTTATTTCACCTGCATTCGGTGATAAAACATGAAGACCAATGACACGATTTGTTTTCTTATCGATAATTAATTTCGAATACGACATTGTTTTCACCTTTTCTCTATGTTCACAAATTGACCATTCCAACGGAACGAATTCCGAATGAAAAACTTCGATATTCTCTTCACCGAACTTCGCTAACGCATCTTCTTCACTGTATCCAATAGCTCCATATTCAATCGGTGTAAAAACTGTTGTTGGAACATTATAATAATTCATTAGAATCTTCGATTGATTAAACAATCGTCTTGCTAACAATTGTCCCGCTTGAATAGCAACAGGTGTCAATTCTAGAGCTTGTCCAGGCGGCATTGTTTGTTCATCAATACAATCGCCAATAGCATATAACCAAGGAATATCAATGGATTGTTCTTCGTTTGTTTTTATTTTAAAACCATTCGATTTATTTAATTGTAAACCGATATTTTCTAGTTGAAGTTTGTTCGTACAAGCTTGACGTCCAATAGCAAATAGAACTGTATTACAATCTTCGTAAGAATCTTGAATTTCTCCCGATGGTAATGTTTGTTTATAATGAACACGTAATTTGCCCGGTTTGCCTTCTTCTAAACATTCGATTCGCGTTGGAATTGTTTGATAACGAAAGAGAATTCCAATTTTATTCATATAATCTCCAATTCTCGATGCCATCTGTTGGTCAAAACCTCGCAAAAGTATCGAACGAACAAATATTTGAACATCTCGGCCAATTCCATGTAGAAATCCAGCGCATTCAAGTGCAACATACGATGCACCAATAACTATTGTCTTGCCTGGATCGTATTTCAATGAAAATAAATCATCACTACAAAATACAATTTTGTCAATTTGTCAATTGAAAACGAAATAAATATTGTTGTGAACCTAGTAATTCCATATTGTCTGTCACCTTCAACATCGGGATATTTCGGTCGTCCACCAACAGCAATAACCACGTTTTTGCCTGTGATTTCTTTTGTTTTACCTTTTTTATCGGTTAACTAACAGAGAAAATGAAATGACAAATTGAGAAATTGACCAACGAACTTTTAATCGATGTGGTGAAACAAATTGCCCATAAGAATTTTCATAGACAACACCTTTCGAACGAAGATCAGTTCGATATTTGAAATTCAACGATTGAATATACGATTGAATCGATTCAATCATTTTCGACCAATTATGTTGACGAGCTATTATTCATTTCAATAAACAAATTCATTACTTTTCTTTTTTTCTAAAACGAGATATTGAAATAGAAAACCTTGTTGAAGTTGTGCCCAACCATAATCAGTCGAATCATGAGCATATTCGCCAATTAATGCTGCTTGATGCATTAATTTTTTTGGAATACACTTCAATACAAACATTTAGAAAAGTGAAATCGAACGAAACAATCTACTTACGCCAACATTGACACATGTTCCACCAAGTCCTACAATCAAACATTTCAATTCAAAATTACAACATCAAATCAACAAACAGAACAAACCCCAAGTTGTTCCAATGGGCGTTGGCTCAACGAAATCTAAGACGCAAACTTTTTGATCAAGTGCTCGAGCTTCCTAACAAAAAAAACACACACACACAGATAAGACATAAGACAAAGAATGAACAAACTTTTGAACAAGCAAGACCACCTGAACCTCCTCCAACAACAATTAAATCGTAATCATACGAATCCAATTGATGTTCATCTAATTTCTGTTGTTTTCGATTTGATTGATCCGGATGAAGAAGTTTCTCGACTCGACCTGATCTCAATGCTGCAAGTGTATCATCACAACCACCTTCATTCAAAATCACAACATATCAAAACAATTCTTTCGTTTTTCTCCAAACAATCAATTACCAATATGTTCTTGTTTGATAAATATATTTGGAACTGTTTCTTGACCTGTTTTATTCAAAAGAACTTCGTCAATTGATTCTCCTTCAGCTAAAATATTCAAAATCTCATTTGTTTTGTTTGTGTTCGTTTGTCAAATGAAAAATGTCTCACGAATTTTATCTATTTCAATGGAATAAAATTCAATCTCAGCCGAATTCAATGCATCTTTAATCTGAACAAAAAAAAAAAGAAAAGAACGAATGAATTCGATGTTTGTTTTCGGAAAAACTGCGAACTTTTCTACAATAAGGACACCAAGATTTGGAGAATATCATCACATCATTTTCGTTGATATATTTGTCAACGAGATCAACAATCGATTGATCATCTTTCTCTTTCGTAGGTGGCATTTATCTAAATTAAAATCAATCGATAGGCAAAGACTAGAAAATAAAAACGTAACACAATGACGTCAACTTGTTTTTTTTTGCCTCGTCATCCTCATTTTGAATTTAATCGATGTGTGTTTCGCTCATCAAACGAACGAGTTTCTTTTGAGATAAAATGAAAGCGAATAGGTGAGAGCATTTATTCGAAGTGACCTCTACAACAAATAACCGAAGAGGGTTTCAATAAACCAATTGAATTGAAAATAAGTTAAGGGAGGGTTGTTGTTTTTCTTTTTGATGCTAAACGAGGAAACGGATTTCATCATAAGTTGCTGCAATGATGACTCATTTTACGATATGACAACTAGTCGAGTTGGCAAATGACTCATTTTTCACATAAATATTTTTCTTTTTTTAGTATTCGAGTCAAAAAAGAAAAGAAAAAAACGATGCCTGGCCAAACGAAAATGATCATTATAACGACGAACGAAGATCTTATTAATAAATTTCAATTAAATGCCAATAAACACACACAAATCTTTGATTTGGATAATCATCAAATGGATTTATCTTTTCTCAATCAGGTTTTATTTTCACATATTTTCAGTTGAAATACTTCAACTGTTCTTCGATTTTAGAATCCAAAATTCGAACAAATATCGAAACGTTCTTTCGAATTATTCGATGCTGAAGATCAACATCAAATAAAATCATTAAAAAATGTGAAGAAATCGAGCGAATTCGTTTGTTTAGTCTGTGGCGATCGAGCCATTGGTTATAATTACGATGCTTTATCTTGTGCATCGTGCAAAGCTTTCTTTCGTCGAAATGCAAATCAAAATTCAGTTCGTTGACAATTCAAAAAGATTCGTTGTATTTTCTTTCTAATTTTAAATAATTTGTTTAGATGAAACTTCGTTGTTTAACAGGAAATAGTTCGTGTTCGGTCGGTCATGATGTTCGTCGAAAATGTGCGAAATGTCGATTAGAACGATGTTTTACCGTTGGAATGAGAAAAGATTTTATTTTAAGTGAAGAAGAAAAACAACGGCGCAAATCTCGTCTCGAATTAAATCGGTTTGAAACATCTCAACGTTTGTCAATGACCTCGGAATCTTCATCTGAACTCGATCAATTGCTAATGGATATCGATCAAGTCAATGAAAATCTTTTGATCGACGAACTTCGAACGAAATTCGTGTCGATTTTCGATTCGCAAATGTTCGAATCGTGTGGTCAAGCGATAGATGTAACCAATCTGTCAACAGCGTTGATCTCCTGGTCTCAATACGCGAGTCAAATCGCTGTTCGATTTATAAATTTCTTTCGACAAATAAATCAATTCGAGAGTTTGCACAGTGACGATCGATTTATTCTCATAAAATACAATCTTCTCGTTGTTTTCCCATTATCGAAATGTTTTCATTATAAAACAACGAACGATTGTTGTTCGTTGGATTCAAGTGAAGAAGCCGAACGACATCGACGATTCTTTGCGTTGTCCGGTGATTCGTCGAATATGCGAGGCAAATTCATTGATTTAGTTGTTTCTCTTGTTGAAATAACCAAACAAGATCCAACGATTTTATCACTTCTGTTGACAGTTTTGATATTTTCTCCGTGTTTATCAATGAATGAAAATGAACCTCCATTAAAAGATCCGTTGGCTGTTCATCAAGCTCAATCGTTTCACACGAAACTTCTTTGGAATCATTTGTTCAACGAATGGGGCGAACAACCAACGCAAATCTATTTTATTCAATTGATCAATTTGATTTTGAAAATTCAAATTGTTTCCAAAGACCTTCGCGATTTCTTTCGAGATCAATTTCAATCGCTCGACGATCTCGATCAAATTGCGCCGCTCATGCAGAGTGTTTTACATATTAACTGAACCTTTTTTTTTTTGGTGTTTTTGCCGAGTTTTAGAATAAAATTAGTCTCAATTTATGTTCATTCAAGAAAACAAAAAAAAGATCAATGTTTTGAGTGATTTGTTTATTTGTAGACAAAAGAAAAAAAAGAGAAAACAGAAATGAGTGAACAAACGAAAATGATCATAGTTACATCCGATCCCGAGATAATCGAACAATTTCGATTCAAACAAAGTCAATTGACGAAAGTTTTCATTTTTCATAATGAGAAATTAGAAAATAGTGATTTTATGAATTTAACATTTGCTCAACTATTTCAACCGGTTGGTTTTTCGAAAGTCAAAATACAAAAAAAGATCGTTTGGAATTTTTTATTTAGAATTCAACAAACGATCAATTGTATAAACGAGCTCTCGATTATCCTCAAATCAACGAAGATAAACCAGCAAAATCTTGTAAAAAATCGAACGAAATGATCTGTGCTATTTGCGATGATCGAGCCATTGGCTATAACTACGATGTTCTGTCTTGTGCATCGTGTAAAGCTTTCTTTCGACGAAATGCCAATCAAGATTTGGTTTGTTTTCGATGAGAAATTAATTTTGAAATTGATTTGAATTTGTTTAGAATGAAATTCGATGTTTAGGAGGCGATGGTCAATGTTCAGTTGGTCATGATGTTCGTCGAAAGTGTGCCAAATGTCGATTAGAACGATGTTTGTCCGCTGGAATGAAACGAAGTTTTCTTTTGAATGACGAAGAACGAAATCGAAGAAAACAACGAGCCGATTCACAACGAAATTCAACAAACAATCAAATCGACATTCCATTGACAACTGAAGATCAAAATCAAATCGATCAAGTTCATTTACAAAATTCATTTTTTCATTTGAATTGAAAACTGTTTTTTTTAGTTATTAATGGAAATCGAAGAAATCAATGAACAACCTGAGAAAATGTCATCGAATGGTTTAGCATTGAACGATTGGATATTAATTCAAAAGATAGAATCTCTCTTTGTATCAATCTTTCAAATAAAACGTGATGAAACGACGAGTAATGTCGATTTATCCGATCGTCAATCAGCGTTATTAACTTGGTCTCAATTTGCCAATGAAGTTTCAATGAGATCGATCAATTTCTTTCGACAAATCGAACAATTCGAGAATCTTTCGAGTGACGATCGTTTTACATTGATAAAATATAATTTATTTTCAATTTATCCATTATCGAAATGTTTCTATTTCAAACGAACAAATGATTGTTCATCATTTGAATTGAGTGACGAAGCCGAAAAACATCGACAATTCTTTGATTTATGTCGAGTTTCAACAAATATTCGTGAAACATTCATCAAGTTTATCGGTCAATTAATTGATATCACTGAACAAGATCCAATTATCTTATCACTTCTATTTATTATTCTCTTGTTTTCTCCAGGTTTATCATTGAATCCCGATGAACCGACATTGAGCGATCCTCTTTCGGTTCATCGAACACAAATTCAATATACAACTTTACTTTATAAATATTTTATCTATAAATACGGAGAAAAACAATCGCAAACACATATCTATCGATTGTTTTCGGTTGTTTTGGAAATTCAAAATCAAACAAAAGATTTTCGAACGTTTTTCCAAGATCAATATACGTCTTTGGATGCTATTCATCAATTAGAACCACTAATGCAAAGTGTTTTGCATTTTTCCTAATGCTTTTTCTTTTCTTTTCAAATAAAATTTTCTGTTTTTTTTCTGTACAAAACTATTGTTGTTTTGAAAAGTGAAAGAATATGACTCATTTTTTGTTCGTCAATCAAAATAACCATGAAGCGGTACATTTCGTTTGTTCTCGTTCTTTTCATTGGCGAATATTTTCAAAGTAAAAACATGTTTTTTCTGTTCTCATTTCGTTTTACTATTTCATGATGAGTGACGACACGAAAATGATTATTATAACTTCAAATTCCGAGATTATTCAACAATTCCAAACAAATGAAAATCTGCAAACACAAATTATTGATTTAGATGATGGTGACGATCAAAATCGATTTAATTTAGCATTTCTTGCTCAATTATTTAATCCACAAGTTTGTTTCTTCAAAATTCGATTAAAATTGACTAAAAACAAACTTTTAGAATTGCCGAAATGATCAAAATGTAAAACGTGCTCTCGATTGTGATCGAGACGATGAATCGAAAGGATCAAAATCAATGAAAAAATGCAATGAAAAAATGTGTGCCATCTGTGGTGATTATGCAATTGGATATAATTATGATGTTCTATCGTGTACTTCATGTAAAGCTTTTTTCTATCGAAATGCAAATCAAGATTTCGTTAGTTTATTGAAAATCGTTGTTTATTGTCGAATAATCTTTTGCTTTGCTTAGGCGAAAGTTCGATGTTTACGAGGTGATGATCGATGTATAATTTCTCATGAAATTCGTCGAAAATGTCAAAAATGTCGATTAACAAAATGTTTTTCTGCTGGAATGAGAAAAGATTTTCTTCTTTCGGAAAAAGAAAAACAACGACGAAAGAATCTAATCGAACAAAAACGAAATTCATCAACAATCGATCGATTTTATTTCGATTTCTTCGAAGATCAATTCTCAATTGAAGATTGGATTCTCATTGAAAATCTTCAATCAACATTTGTCTCCGTTTTTCAAACTGATTTCACCAAAACTCACGTTGAAAATGTAAATAATCACATTTCTGCGTTAATCTACTGGTCGCACATTGTTGAATCTGTTGTTATGAATTTTATTGAATATTTCCGACGAATTGAACATTTCGAACGTTTAAATAACGACGATCGTTTTATTTTAATCAAATATAATGTTAGTTGTTTGTATCCAATCTTAAAAGCTTATTATTTTCATCCGATTTTCAATTCATTCGATTCTCAAAATGACGAAGAAACAAAAAAAGCAATTGAATTCTATAATTTATGTTTCGATCCGAATACGATTGATCTCAGTTCAACATACGCACAGCTTGTTCTGCTTTTTGTTGAAACAACAAAACAAGATCCGATTTTAATTGGACTTATTTTCATTATTTTACTATTTTCTCAACGAATTCTAACGAATGAAAATGAACAATCGTTCAATGATCCATCGACTATCTTTCAAATTCAATGTTATTACACTGAAATTCTTTGGAAATATCTCGTTAATAAACAAGGCGAACTCGAATCGATTCGAACATGGAATAATTTACTTCGAGGAATATTTCAAACGAAATCTTTAGCTAAAATAGCTGTCGATTATTTTAACGAACAAATGTCAGCGAATTCAGCCGATCAATTAGCTCCACTTTTTCAAACTATTCTTCATATTTCTTAATTTATTAAACACAAAAATTGTTCATAGAACGAGACAAAGTTTTTTTTTTGTTTGTTTTGTGATGATTAAAAACTATATGAAATGACATTGACACTGCCTTCGAGAATAATCGGATGCGAACTGGTTACCGATGATAACGACGAAGAAGGACATTTGAAATTCAACGACCATTGTTCACTTGGTAATTCATCTAAACGTCGAAATAATCGATAGGTTAACGAAATCCAAATGAGACCAAGAAGAAAACAAATGAGAACTTCAATTGAATACGCGTGTAATTTAGGCAGATAATCAGCTGTATAAAGAGCGATTGAAGATGAAACACTTCGACCTAAATTCGATATTGTCAATAACAATGTCATATAAGTACCAGCTATCGACACTTCGCTAACTTTAGCAGAAGCTCCAGCAATGGAAAGTGTCATCGTACTAACGAAGATTTCGTTCAAACAGAATAAACAAATTAATATTGGATAAAAATACGGTGTTCCAATGATTTTCGATGTAAAATAAATGTAAATCGCCAAGAGAACACCAACGAATAAACGAGGAATATATCCTCGACTCAACCAAATCAATGGACGACGAGTTTTACGAAAGATTATTGGAATAATTAAATTCACAATTAACAATGACAAACTGATCAACGCAAGAGTATGACGACTTACACCGTATCTAAAACACAAATCGACATCACAAATACGATTTCAAAAACAAAAAATAACACCTACTCAACTAATGTTAATTCAGTCATTTTCACTGTTGCAGCAAAACCAATATGATGTGTAAACAAAAGAAAACATAACTGAAGAATACAACGTTTTCGTAATAATTTATAAATTGACAAATATGTTTGAAGTAATGGTAAACTTGAATGAGTTTCATCTTCGATTTTCTTCGTTCGACAAACATTCTTAGCCAAGATAAATCCAATCATAATCACACTCACAACAACAAATAGAATTCCCCAAATAAATGTAAATTGTCCCAACGACATCAGACCATACGATTGATATGCAAATGAAAATACACGACGAATATATTCATTCGAAAATTCAGTCGATTCAAAGATCATTAAAAGTGATGAACCAACACAAACACCTGTCATTTGTCCAATAATTTGACATGTCGATGCCCATTGAGGATTGATATCATTGAATAAAGCTATTGACCAACCGTCAACAGCAATGTCTTGACTTGCAATGAGAAAACAAAGAATAAATAAAACTATGGTCAAAATATTCAATTGAAGATTATCAATGAGATCTTGAATGTAAAACGAAAGAATTAAAAGAATAAGACCGATGAAGAATTGAATTGGAATGAGCCATGTCAATGGACGACCAAATCGACGAATATAAATCGAATCAATGATTGGTGCCCAAAGAATTTTCAAACTAAACGGATATTGAACCCAATTGAATGTACCTTGTTGTGTCCATGATGCGTGATGCGAGGCTAAGAAAATCGGAACTGACGAAATAAATCCGAGAATAACACCTTGCAAAAAATAAAGTACAATGATCAAACTAATTCGAAACAGTAATAATTTCGGTTGACACGACATTTTTGAATGAGATTCTGGCCAGTTCATCGATATATATATATTTCGTTTGGTCTTCTTTTCATTCTTCAGGCCTCGATGACAGAACCGGTCACTCTGGAATTTGAACTAATAGTGTATATTCTTCTTACATCATACATACATACGTATATATACAATCAAGACAATTTCAATCTTATTCAAAGAACAAAAATTGTGATGCAAGATCAACAATTCCACTTGAACGTTTTCGTAGAATTGAATCACGCAACGAATATAGAATATTCATGAGATTTTGATTTGTTTGTTTTTTTTCTCTCTCTCTCTCTCTCTTTCTCAAAGATTAGAAAGAATAAAAAGGACTTTGCTTTGGTTGTTTTTTCTTGTTGTTGAAAAGATAAGATTCACTCTTGTTGAAAAAAAAGCCAAACTAATATGTCGAATGACACAAAAATAATCATCATCACTCCCGATTTAAATCTTCTTCAACAGAATTTATCATTTCTTACTCAATTCGTTCAACAAGTTTGTTTTTGTCCACGAAACGAATTCCAAAAAAGAAAATCGTTGTTTTAGAATTCAACAAATGATGAAATAACGAAATCGAAATCAATTAAAAAGTCAATTGACGAAAAGAAATGTTTAATCTGTGGCGATCGAGCTATTGGATACAATTATGATGTTCTTTCTTGTGCTTGTTGTAAAGTTTTCTTTCATCGAAATGCAAATCAACATTTAGTTTGTTTTGTTGAAAAGTAATTTGTTGTCAATTCATCATTTTTGATTTGATTAGACTTCACTTCGATGTTCATCAGGCAATAATCAATGTTCAATTTCTCATAAAATCCGTCGTAAATGTAAAAAATGTCGACTTGCAAAATGTTTTTCATTGGGAATGAAAAAAGATCTCCTTCTAAATGACGAAGAAAAACAACGACGAAAAAGTCTAATCGAACAACGAAAACTTCTCCAATTAAATCGAAATTGTCCAACGAATGAATTCTTATTATCAATCGAAGATAAATTAACAATTGAACGTGTTTGTTCATCATTTTTATTGAATTTTCAAAATGATTTAACCGATGAGTATCGAGAGAGTTTGACTGATCGTTTGTCTGCAATCGTATTTTGGTCGCATTTAGTTGAAAAAGGAATTTTAAATTTAATTCAATATTTTCGTCAAATTGAACAATTCGAAAAGTTAAATAATGAAGATCGATTTCTAATAATAAAATATAATCTTTCGATAATGTATCCAATTCTCAAAAGTTTCTATTACAATTCAACGAATGGTCGATTTCAATATGAAGATATTGATCATGCCGAAAGACGAACTCGTTTTTATCAATTTTGTTTTAATTCTCAACATTTATCAATTCAATTTCGAAGCATCATTCATTTCCTTTGGCAAATCACTGAAAACGATCCGATTATTGTTTCGTTTCTTCTTCTTATTCTTCTATTTTCTCAAAATCTGTCCGCCGAAGTCAATGTTCCATTATTCCAAGATCAATTATTAATCTTTCAAATTCAATGTCATTTTACGAATACTCTTTGCAAATATTTAATAAATAAACATGGAGAAATTCGATCGATCAATACATTTAGTCGATTAATTCGAGGAATATTTCAAATTCAAAATTTAAATCAACTCTTTCAACAAACTTTTCATTCTCAAATCATACAAACAAATCAAATCGATCAATTAGCTCCACTTATGCAAACTGTTCTGCATATTGTTTAAATTCTTCGACATAAAAAACCCCGCGTCTTCATTTTTGTTGAATAAAGAAAAAAAAAACAACGTGCTTTTTTCTGACTCATTTTTCTTTTTTTGATTTTATCTGTAGACGCGAATATTTACAAAGTGAGAAAAAAAAAGGACAAATGGCGACTGAAACAGCAACGACAATGATCATCATAACATCGGATTCGAATTCCAATACATCGAATATTCCATTTCTTTCTCATTTATCTAAACGAGTCAAACTTTGTAAAAAATCTAAGGAAATGGTTTGTCGTATTTGCGGTGATCGAGCTATTGGATATAATTATGATGTTCTGTCTTGTGCATCGTGTAAATCATTTTTCTATCGTAATATCAATCGAAGTTCAATTTGTATAACTGGTCGAGGTGATTGTTCGGTTTCACATGAAGTTCATCGAAAATGTGCAAAATGTCGATTCGAACGATGTTTAACAGTGGGAATGAGAAAAGATTTCGTTTTGAGTCAACAACAAAAACAAATTCGATTTAAAAAATATTTCGAAAAGAAAAATTCGGCAACATTAAATGAACATGAATGGTTATTAATTGAGAATATTCGAAAATCGTATTTACAAATATTTCGAGAAGAAGACGATTTGATTGATTATTCGAAATTGAATGTTGCAGATCAAAAATCAGCTCTCATTCTTTGGTCACAAATTGGCAATGCAACTATTTTAAAAGTTATTCGTTTTGTTCAGCAAATTGAACAATTCAATCAATTGAATAATGACGATCGATTTATTCTAATTAAATACAATCTTTTATCTTTATTTTCACTAACAAAATGTGCAAAATTTAATTTAAAATATCGAGATTTTATTTATGCGATGGAAAAAACGACCGATATTATCATGAAACGAATTCAATTTTATGTTCTATGTTTCGAAAGCGATGGACTTCGAAATTCATTTTTGAATTTAGTTTGTTGTTTACTCGAAATAACCGAAGAAGATCCGATTCTATTATCTCTTCTTTTATTAATAATTCTATTTTCTCAAGGAATATCAATGAATGAAAACGAACCATCACTTCATCAATCGATCGATGTTTATCGAACTCAATCGTATTACGTTGAAATTCTTCATAAATATTTAATACAAAAACAAGGAGAATTCAAAACTTATCAACAGTTTATTCGAATTCTACACGGAATTTTTCAAATTCAATTAATAACAAAAAAATTTCTCGATTTTTTCCGTTGTCATTATTTGACAAATGAAACTGTCGATCGAGTAGATCCTCTCATGCAAAGTATTTTGCATATTCCATAAAAATCTATTTCTTAATAAAAAAAATAACCTTCATCCTTTCATATTTTGTGTCACGGGTGATTATCATAGTACGATTCGTACTTTTCGACATGACGAAGAAATCGATGATGCATAAATATCTACGTGTGCTTTCAGTTTATTTACAATGTAAACATCGATTTAGTTGAAAATCAATGTCTTCTAATACGAAATTAATAATTCTAACTGATGATGTGAAATTAATTGAACGATTTCAATTTGGTGAACGATCGCATATTGAAATCGTTGATTTGACGAATAAGATCAACGAACAAGATCGAACTCAATTGAAAGTAAAAAAGAAAACATCGAATATTTGTTGTGTCATTTGTGGTGGAAATGGAATTGGAAATAATTATAATGTCTTTTCATGTGGCTCGTGTAAAATATTCTTTCGTCGAAATTCAAATCAAGATTTAGTTCGTGATGAATTTTCAAGATTTGTGAAAATCATTTTCGTTTTTGATTTTAGAATAAACTTCGTTGTTTAAATGGCGATGATCAATGTTCACTTGCGCCTGATGTTCGAAAGAAATGTCAAAAATGTCGACTGAAAAAATGTTTCGAAATGGGAATGAGAAAAGATTGGATAAAAGCTAATTTTCTTGTCAATAATTCAACAACAATCAATTTAGAAAATGATCTTGATCAAGTAACAAATTCATTTTTATTATTTTTCAAAAGAATTTAAAAAACTTTCAATCGACTAGTTATTAATGGAAAATAAATATTTATCAATCGAAGATCGTATGTTAATTGAATATATTCAATCGATAACTATGAATTGTTTAAAACGAGAAGTCATTGAATATCATCCATTGAATATTTATGATCATCGATCAGCAATCATTCATTGGTCGTATATTGCAGACGAACGAATTCTCTGTTTTGTCAATTTATTTCGACAAATCAATGAATTTCAAAATTTAAATGGTGACGATCGTTTTGTATTATTTAAATCGAATCTATTGTATTTATTTCCAATATTTGTTTGTTTTTATTATGATCGATTCAATAATCGTCTTTTAAATGAAGCTTTTGAAGTATCATCGAAACGATTCGAATTCTATCGATTATGTTTTGAGTCCGATGGCCTTCATATCTTATTTTTGACTACAGTTCGTTTTATAACTGAGAGCACTGATCAAGATTTTACTATTTTATCTTTATTAATCTTAATTTTATTATTTTCACCTGATTTGTTAATGCATAAAAATTCTCGATCACTTCAAGATCCGTTGAATATCTATCGAATTCAATCGAATTATACAAATATTCTTTGGAAATATTTAGTTGATCAACAAGGAGAAAGTCAAGCAACAAGAAAATTTCTTCGAATTTTATCATCAATATTTCGAATTCAATTTGTTGTTGAAAAACTTTTCGATTTTTTTCAATGTGAATTTGTTTGTTTCAATCTAACCGATGAACTTGCACCTTTACTACAAAGTCTTCTGCATATTTCATAGAGATTGTCATTTGTTTGAAATAGTTGAATAAAATGAAATGATAATGGCGTGATGACAGATTTTATCTTATAAAAAGGTCAACAAGGAGAGATGAAAGAATGTGTAAAACAACGAAATGGCTTGGCGATTAATTTGTGATCGTGGTCAACAAATTTGGAAATATTTAACAGATGAAATCGAACAAGATTCTTCAATTGATTTTGAATATGACAAACTCAATCCAAATAGTCAAGATAAAATCTTTCGAAATTCAATTCTACAATCATTGACAACAAACGATGACAATTTACAAATTCCTTCGTTTGCCGATGACGAATTCTCTTCAACTGTCGTTAAAAGTGTATCAAAAGCAATTAATTATTACAAATGTTTACAAGTTGAAGATGGTCATTGGCCAGGTGATTATGGTGGACCCATGTTTTTATTACCCGGTGCTATAATCACTGCTTATGTAACTCAATTTGACTTTACCAATGAACAAAAACAAGAAATGATAAAATATCTGTTAAATCATCAATTATCCGATGGTGGTTGGGGAACACATATTGAAAATAAATCAACAATGTTTGCCACTGTTCTTTGTTATGTTTCATTGCGATTATTAGGACTTTCATTTCAACATGAAACTATTCAAAATGCTTATGGATTCATTCAAATGGAAGGTGGTGCAATGTTTGCGCCAAGTTGGGCCAAATTTTGGTTATGTGTGTTAGGTGTTATGCCGTGGGAAGGTGTCAATTCACTGTTTCCCGAATTATGGTTATTACCCGAATGGTTGTCTATTCATCCATCTCGATATTGGTGTCATTGTCGAATGGTTTATCTTCCGATGAGTTATGTTTATTCAAATAAAATTACTGGACAAATAACTCCATTGATTGAACAATTGCGAAGAGAATTATATGTTGACAAATATGAAAACATTCAATTTAATCAATATCGAAATTCAATTAGTTCGTTGGATTTATATTCACCGCAAACATTGATTTTAAAATTTGTTCATTGTCTAACAAATACATATGAATTGATTCATAGTGATTATTTACGAAGAAAAGCAAATGAATTTCTATTGAGTTATATCGAAGCTGAAGATGAACATACGAATTTCATTGATATTGGTCCAGTGAATAAATTCATCAATATGTTATCAATTTGGTTTGCAAAAGGACGTGAAAGTCAACAATTTCAAAATCATTTAAATCGAGTCAACGATTATCTTTGGTTGAGTGAAGATGGAATGAAAGTTCAAGGTTACAATGGATCTCAATTGTGGGACACTGCCTTTTCTATTCAAGCGATTCTTGAAACAGGACTCACACAAATCTATTGTCAAACATTGAAATCAGCGTATTATTATTTAGAAATGAGTCAAGTCTTAGAAGATGTTCGTGATTTAGATAAATATTATCGACATCAATCGAAAGGTGGTTGGCCATTTTCAACACGTGATCACGGTTGGCCAATAACAGATTGTACAGCTGAAGGTATTAAATCAACATTATTACTCGAAGAACATTTAATTGATTGTCCTCGATTGATTACAAACGAACGTTTAGAATATGCAATTGATTTTCTTCTCAGTACTCAAAACGGAGATGGTGGCTGGGCATCGTACGAACTTCAACGATCAAATCCTTGGATCGAATGGTTAAATCCCGCTGAAGTCTTCAAAGATATTATGATTGATTATTCATATACCGAATGTACATCTGCTTCTGTTCAAGCTTTAATCAAATTTCAATCGAAGAAACAAAGTTTAAACTATCGAACTCGAGACATTCAATTGGCTATTCAACGTGGAATTCAATTCATTAATAGTAAACAACGATCCGATGGAAGTTGGTACGGAAGTTGGGCCGTTTGTTTTACTTATGGAACTTGGTTTGCCATTGATGCTCTCATCGCTTCAGGCGAATCGATTCACTCGACCACAATTACAAAAGCCGTTCAATTTTTAATTTCAAAACAAAATGGCGATGGCGGTTGGGGAGAATCTTATTTAAGTTGTGTCAAAAAAACGTACATTCAACATGAACATTCACAAGTGATAAACACATCTTGGGCACTTCTTTCGTTGATCGCAGCGAAAGCTGATCGTTCGCACATTGAAAAAGGCATTCGATTTCTTCTCAAACAACAATTGAACAATGGAGATTGGAAACAACAAGCGATTTCAGGTGTTTTCAATGGAAATTGTATGATTAGTTATACGAATTATAGAAATATTTTTCCAATTTGGGCTTTAGGAAGATTTTTAAAAGAAAAAAACTGAGAAATATTCGCGTTTGTTTCTTTTGTGTTCTGTTCTTTTCGTGTTTATTTTTCGAATAAATAGAACTGACGATGATGGTCTGATCTTTCGAAGACAAAATATCTATCCAATGAATAAACGAGACAAACATATCGTCAGATTTCTCTTTTTTTTTTTATAAAACCACGCATTCATCCCATTGTCTTTCCATTCGAAAATGTTATTCTATCTCATACTACTTTCCTTCATCACTTTATTTTGTTTGTTCAAATTCAAACAGAAAAAAGTGAAGAATCAAACTCAAAAATATGATCATGCAATTATAATGGGTGGAAGTATCGCTGGAATGACGACAGCTGCTTATCTAACGAAATATTTTCAAAAAATAACAATTATCGAACATGACGATGTTCTCAATGACGTTCTCATGAAATCAACAAACGAACAATTAATTAATTATCGTTGTCATTTGAAAAATTCGAGTGAATTAGGTCGATCAGGTACGACTCAATCATTTCAAATTCATGTTCTACAAGGTGAAGGCGCTCGAATTCTTTTCGATTTATTTCCAAAACTAAAAGATGATTTAATTCGTAATTACGGTGCAAGAATATCATCATTGAACAACGAATTTCGATTTGTTATCGGTGATGTTTTATTAAATAAACATCTCACTGAAGATCTTTCGTGGTTTTGCATTGATCGTTTTACTTTAGAAATTGTTCTACGACGACATTTATCCACTCAACAACAAATTCAATGGATAACCAATACAAAAGTAACACAATTACTAACTGATCCAGTGACAAATACTGTTCAAGGTGTTCAAACCAAATCAAAAGATGAATTCTATGGAGATTTTATTATCGATTGTACGGGAAGATATTCGTCATCGTTGAAATGGTTAAAAGAGAAATTGAATTTAATCGTTCCAACCGAACAATTGGATACAGGAACTGGTTATGTTTCATTTGTTGGAGAACGATTTCGAACAGGAAATTCATCATTAGATTCATTTTTAATTGGAGGCAATGCTGCACATGCTCCACATTTTAATAAAGGTTTTCTTACGATTCCAGTTCGACAAATTGAAAATCCCGAAGAAAATTCTCTCGGAATTTTATCAAATTTTGCTGTTTATTGTGTCAATGGTGAATATCCACCGTGTGATTCATTTGAAAATCTCTTAGATTTTGTCAAAGAACATCTTCCTCAAGATTATTATACAATGTTAAAATCAACGAAATTATTAAGTCCTCTTCTACCGTATCGAAAAGCTTTTGATTATCGAAAGTATGTCGAACACGTAGGAAGACAATGGCCAAAGAATTTCATTCTTCTTGGTGATTCAATGTGTGTCTTCAATCCTAAGAATGGTCAAGGAATGACTCATGCTTGTCGACAAGCCAAACAATTAAATCAAATCTTTGCAAACAACTATTCTCTCGAAGATATTTCATTTATTTATAATCAACAAGCTTCTGCAATTAGTCACGAATGTTGGCTTGGATCAACAACAAATGATTGGGCTGTACCAACATTAAAATTAATTCAAACCGATCGATTTGGTCAAATGAAAACATTTCAACGAACTCAAGATCCAACATTAAATTGTGTTCAACCGAAAATTCCACTGTTTATGTTATTTCTGCAATGGTATACTTATTGGTTAATTCAATGTGCTAAACATTCCGGTCAATTGACAACTGCTTTTATACATGTTGTCTTTCAAACAAAAACTCCTTTTACATTATTAAAACCGAACTTTTTCTTTCGAATTCTTTTCACCTCCATAATTCATCATTTGAATTTGAAAAAGTTTGTTTCTTTTTCTGATTAATAAATAACGCATAAATGTTTGTCTACTACATGATAAAAATGAAAATCGACATGAACAATAATGTGTGATTTTATTGAACCGTTGACAACTTTAATTAAGAACTTAACATCAAAAGAAATATTATTATTGTACAACACCTTTTTCTTTCTTGAATTAGTTTCAAATATATTTGCAACATTTATTCCTTCAAACACCATTCGAAAATCATTTAGAATAGTAATTTAATGAATTAATTCAGAAAAAGGAATAAAAAAGCTTTTGTTTCAACGTTCAAACCTTTGAATGAATCTTGTATAGTAATAGATCTAAAGAAATGAAAATCTCTGCAAATATAACTTTCGAATAGTCTATTTCATGTAATTGATTATATGAACATTTAATTTAACAAAGTGAATATGTTTATAACAATGAAAAAATCACAATTACCACCAAATAACAATTCCAAAAAGATCAATTTGAGTTAATACAAATGACGAGTTGCTAATATCACCTTCTTTTTTAATGAGTTTGCCTAAATTTAGCATCAAAGTATGAAATCAATAATAAGCATGAGTTCTTACCTATTTCAGCGACAATTTCTTTGATGAATTTTTTTTTCGATGCATTCAATGAATTATCAATTGGAGATCTAATTTGATGTTCAAGACATGCCAAACATTTACTGTCGTACAATTTTGAAGCAACGAATTTAGCTAATGTTTCAATTTTTTCTTCGTTTTGTATTTTGTATAATATCACTTGAATCAATTGATCTTGAATACTATTGACTTTTCCAATTCGAAATAAATCTGAATAGATTAGATTACAACTTATATTTCATTTCCAGGGATCTGGATTCTATACAGGCATCAATTGATTGGCTAATGATGATTGTACAATCATAAAATATTCTCTTTGAACTGATAAAACCCAGATGCGTCGCTATTTATATCATTCGGTGGATTTGCATATTTATACAGTTCTGTCCAAGTGTTATCCTTTAGATTTCAATTGATTCTCAAGAAACCATAGATGTCAAGGAGGGAAACTCTTTTCATATCAATAATTCATAATCTTAATTTTTAAAAATTTCTTTCTTTTTCTGATTAATAAATGATTATATCAATGTTTTTTTTATTAAATAATAAACAGTGAGAGTATCATTATCATTCATAGTTAAACCTATTTTTGGCCATTGATTTGCATCGAAAATGATAAAATGTTGACGCCAAGCACGGTGCATATCTAAATGCCACCAAATCGGCGACAAAGCCATTCCCCAAGATTTAATTTGAAAAAAATTGAAATCATTTTTACCAAGTAATTTCATTGAACGAATATTTTTATATTGAATTGTTTTATCACCAAATGGAAAATAGTAATAAGCAATAACTAAACGATCTGTATAACATGTTACATAACTATTTTTAAACAGAATTTCTTTGTCTTCTAATGAAACAAGTTTACTCAAGCTCAAGCAAAAGATTAAAGTCAATATGCGCAACATCATTTTTTTTGTCGTTTTTTTTCTCTGAAATAAATACGTATATATGATTTCGTTGGTCAATCAACCGTGACGATGACTCAGTAACTAAAAAAAAACTTTATTCTTCTTGTTTTTTTCTCTCAATCAAACAGAAAAAGATTTCTTATTGATTCACCGTTTGTAAAGCTTCTATAATTTTGTCGAAATCGGGAACTTTGCTTGCATCTTGAAGAATTTCGGCATATTTAATAATTCCTTGTTGATTGATAACGAAAGCACTTCGTTTTGTAACACCTTTAAGACCAAATTTAGGAAATTGTTCGTAGAGTGAATCATATTTTTGTGACACTTCTTTATTAAAATCCGATAAGAGATCAAATGGAAGTTGTTGTTCTTCACGAAATTTTGCCAAAGTAAATGCCGAATCGACTGAAATTCCAACAACAGTTGCATTTAATTGTTCATAATTTGCAATATCATCACGAGTTGAACATAATTCTTTCGTACAAACACCTGTAAATGCTAACGGGAAAAATAAAAGAACAACATTCGATTTCGATGTTAAATCTTTTAACGAAATTTCTTTGAGTTCAGTATTATATAAACTAAAATCGGGAGCTTCTTGACCAACTTCTACGGGCATGTCTATTGTCGTTTTTTATTTAATAAAAAGAATGTCTATCTCTAAGACGTGCTTCAATTAAGTATTTTTTCTCTCTGTTTCTTATCATCGAATAGAGATAAAATCTTTTTCATTGTTTTAGATATCGTTTATTACTATGAAAAAAAAAGTCGAAGGTTATTTCATGAAAATTAAATTGATAAATAATCCAATCAAAAGTAAAATCATCATGTCAATATTGAATTGTATTAGAGATGATGACGATGCTAAAATTAAATATTTCATTTAAAATTTATATTCAGTTCATCATTTTGTCAAAACTTACTAGTAGTAGATCGAGTTGTTGATTGCGTTGTCATTGAGGTTGTCGACGAAGTTGTTGAGGTCGTTGTCATTGAGGTTGTTGACGAAGTTGTTGATTGCGTTGCCATTGAGGTTGTCGACGAAGT
>ERZ778019.947-NODE-947-length-46217-cov-12.797106_pt1 | contig 46217 bp, 59 predicted proteins | sample MGYA00375749_ERZ778019 | MGnify/ENA primary metagenome ERZ778019 (study PRJEB29350, sample SAMN05389821) | bioreactor metagenome | isolation source: Ammonium sulfate bioreactor | place: South Africa: University of Cape Town | collected 2014-03-17 ... | reverse complement strand
AAGCAATTATGTTCTTTTCTTGCATGATGAATTATCGAACAAACATTTGTTGTTGTTGTTCCGAGATCGTAATAACATTGGAATGTTTCACCCAGAATAGGATTGTAGGGTTTTTTGGGTACTGCACTTTTTCTACCGGCATGAAATGCTGATAAATACCATTTTACGACTTGAATAAATCGGTCACGTGCCGTTTGACCATCGGCAACACTAAACAGAACGTTTGTTTGATATTTTTTCGTTGTTTATTTTTGTCAATCTACTTGACAAATTGATCGGGATGTGCAAGAAAATCTGCAAGCATTTCTAAGAACGATCGTCGTTCGAGAATAAATGTTGGCAATGTGATTTTCGTTAGATCCATAGATATACGAGCCTGAATAAAGTTTTTTTTTAAATTTTTTTTCGCGGAAAATAATTCATTTCATTACTTGAGATATTAAATGTGAGATAATTGTACCATCGATTGGAGCAACTAAAAAAGAACATAATTAGATTTGAGAATTTTCTTTCAAGTAATATGAGATTCTTACGTTCTTCTTCTGGTTCTTCTTCATAAGCTGATTCATAGATTTCAAATGGAATTTGAGAATTATTCGTTCGTCTAAATTTCAATATTTTCTCTCGATTATCAATGAATTTTTCTTTTTCTTACGGATTTCCGTCTGTTGATTTGTTAATTGTCAGATTTATTTTTGAATTCTCTTGATTAAGATTCGGACTTCGTTGAAGATTAACTGCACTTGATGTTGGTGATGAACTAAAATCGAACATTCGAAGTCAATATTCTTTGCAATAAAATAATAATTTTACTCAATCGTATCATCAGCATCATAGAAATCATCATCATCGTCACTACTCGAATAAGATGAAACTGGAAAATTCTTTCGAACAGTTTTTACAGCGGTACGAAAGTCTAAAGCTATACAAAAAAAAGCAGCAATCGAATGTTCATTGAGGTACATCTTGGTGTCAAAAATAAATTACAGCTGAGTGATGCTCGTTCAGCTTCAGTTTCGTCGATACTCGTTGCTGTTGTTAGTGATTCGTTATGATGAAGAATTTTATCTAATCAAAGGAAAGTATTTTAGAAAGAAAAAAAACACGATTTTATTTTATATTGAACCTTTATGAATATTCATATGAGATAGAACAGCTTGATAATCAACATCTGATTTAACATCACTGTGCGGATCCATATGAACCTTGAGAAAAATAAATAACACAATTTTTATTTAGATAGATTTTTTACTTTAGCTAATTGTAACGAAACAATTGAATATTTAACAGCCTCAATTAATCTCTGAAAGAAATCAAATACAAATATTCTATTTTCAATAAATGATTTCTGTACTTTAGCTGATGCTACGACACGTTTATAACTTTCTTGTTCTTTGGAATCTTGTTCTTGATTAGTTTTTTGTTCAAGTTCCTAGAATAATAATAAGAGTTTTTCATATTGCATTTATTTTGATAGATTTCATTACGTTGACTTCATCGATAAGCAGTTGTAAATAAGCATCAGCTTCCGAAATCTTACGCTCGAATAATGATGTACTTGGAATAGATAGTTTATCCTTTCGAAATAAACAGAATAATTATTGAAATTGAATTTAAAAAAGCAAAAACGAACGGTATTGACACTATTCAAACTGATTGCTTCTTCTAAATTCGATATCCACTTTTGTCTTTCCTCAGCATCACGAGCTGAAAAATCAAAAAACGATTTTTAAAACAAAACAATTTATTCGTCGTTTTTTTTTAAATTAAACCTTGAAAATGGAATGTCTTTCCATGAGAACGTATAGTAAACTATAAGATGAAAGAAAAATTTATTCGAAATAATTATCAAATGAAATCATCTTACAGTACTATCGTCTTCAGAGTCAATGCCCAAATAGGCTCCCTTCAACATGATAAATGAGAAATACAAATATTCGACGGCAAAGAAAATAAATGTTTCTACCCGTAATAAAACTACACCACGTCGTTCGCCTTTGACCATATTATCTTTAGACTAATAAAAACACAAACAATTGCAAATATCATCAAAATAAAAATAATTCGTTTTTTTTTGGATTTACTGTATAATAAATGAGCATTCCTTGTGTTGGATCCAAGACAAAAAAACGATATTGCCATCCTTGGATAACATTTGTCCACTTGCTCAGTGGTCCTTCGAATAACATCTAGAATTATCAAGAGATTATGATTTTGTATGACAGTCTAAGACATAATCAAGAGAAAGAAAAAGAACGAATGGAACAATCTAATAGATGAAAAACTCGATTGTTTATTTACGGTCTTTATTCCAATAAGTATTTTTGGTAAAAAAAGAAATGTCGATGTTAAGATGTCGCACTTCGTAAATTCAAATGACTGCCAAAGACAAGAGATGGCGCGTAGTGAGAGTATCGTAATAAATCTATCTGCGGTGATAATTTATTGAGTAGAAAAAAATCAAATCAAATTGCAAAAAGAAAACTAATCTATTCGAAAAGATGAAATCGAAGTTCATCACTTGTTGGATAACTTGTTTGTGTGCCTTTTTTCTCGACTGTTTGACTTGCTACTCGGCATGCACGTTGAACTTGTTCTTTCAATGAAAGATTTTCTTTTCGTGCCATTAATAAAGCTAATGTACCGACAAATGAATCACCAGCACCGGTTGAGTCACATACTGACGATGATCGTTCGATTGCAACATGTTCGTACGAACCTTCTTTATCAGAAACGACCGCACCTTGTTCACCCATAGTGATAATTGCTATTCGACAGCCTAATTCACGTAATTTTTCACAGGCTTTTTTGGCTTCATCGATACTTTCGACATTCATATTGCACAATAGCTCAGCCTTAGCAAAAAAGAAACGAAATTTTGTTAAATTTAATAACAAAACCGATCGAATACTTCAGTTTGATTTGGACAAATAACATCAGCCAATTTGAGTAAATCCTGATTGAGCTTTTCCGACATTGGTGCAGGATTTAAAATTGTTAAAACTAAAGAAAAAAAAAAACGACATTTTTCGTATCACAAAATCGATTCGAATCAATTGTCAATACCGGAATGTTTACGTGCTAATTCAAATGTTTTTTTAACTGTTTCTTCTCGAATTTCTAATTGACAAACAACTATTTTCGATTGTCGAATTATATCTTCAGCTCTTTCAATATCATCTCCATTTAATAATAAATTCGCTCCCAAAATCACAATTATTGAATTGCGTCCTTGTTTATCAACAATAATCGGTGCTACACCAGTTGCTGCTTCATTTGTACTACTAACATGTTCTAAATTCATCAAATATCAAAATCTATTTTCAACACAAATCAATTTACCTGTATTAACTCCTAATTGTTTCAAATTCTCGATATATTCCTTTCCAAATACATCATTTCCAAGCTATAAATTTAATCTCTATTTTTCTTATTCTTGACAATTGACTTTACTTTGCTGATCATTGCAACATTTCCACCTAATTTCGCAGCTTGAACACATTGATTCGCACCTTTACCTCCGAAACCTTTTTCGAATTTATTTCCTGCGATTGTTTCACCGATTTTTGGCGTTCGATCAACATAACTTCAAAAATATATCGTCAACGATAACATTCTCATTTGAATCATGCAATATTATTACCTGATTAAATCAACATTACAACTGCCAACAATACAGACATCGAATTTCTTCGACATAATATTCTTTTCTTTTTGTCTTAAAAAGATAAAGCAGAACAAAACGAAATTGTTTTGTAAAATTCTAATAGATTTATTTTACTTTTTTTTTTATTTTGAAATGAAGAAAGAAAACATTTTTTTTGTCAAATAAAAAAAAACGAGATATCTACCCAAAACAAGATTCAGCTAGTAAAATGTATTGTTTGTTTCTCTTTTTCTCTTTCTCTCTCACAAATAGGTATGTGCTGGTATGAAGATAAAAACAACAAAGTATAGTTTTAATTTTTTTTAAATGGAATATTTGTTCATTAATTTGCTGCTAACACGAAGTTCTATTTCACATTTTTCAATTGATTCGATAACCAATCGAGACCTTCATAAAGACCATCGCCACTTGTCGCACAAGTTGCTTGTATATACCATTGACGATTACGTAATGAATGAAGACCTAATTTGTCTGTTATTTCAGCAGCATTCATTGCATTTGGTAGATCCTAAAAGAAAACATGCAATGACAAAAAAAAAGAAAAAGATTAGTTCATTATCGAACTTGTTTATTAGCGAAGATAAGTAGAATAGCATCACGAAGCTCATCTTCTGACAGCATACGTTGAAGTTCTTCACGTGCTTCGCCAACACGTTCACGATCGTTACTATCGATAACAAAAATTAAACCTTGAGTATTTTGAAAATAGTGTCGCCATAGAGGACGAATTTTATCCTAGAAATACAATAATACAAAAACGTTTCACGTGTCAATATCTGTCAACTTACTTGGCCACCAACGTCCCAAACAGTGAAACTGATGTTTTTGTATTCGACAGTTTCGACATTGAAACCTATTTCACAACGAATAATAACTCAAATGTTCGATTTATTTTCGTTTAACAAAGCATACCGATTGTCGGAATAGTTGTAACGATTTCGCCTAGTTTTAGTTTATAGAGAATTGTTGTTTTACCTGAAGAGAAATAGTTTAAGGTCATATATTCATGATTTAAAATACGACTAACCGGCAGCATCAAGTCCGACCATTAAAATTCTCATTTGTTTTTTGCCAAATAATTGTTGAAAAAGTGATGAAATTGTTAAACCCATGTTAAATGTTCTTTTTCAATCAAAAAATTTGCAATATACTGTGCGTTTAATATATTCACTGAGAAGACGTGGCAGGCCGTGTAGGAGGAAGATGAAACAAGAGAAGAGGAGAAACGAAGAACAAAACGAGTCACCAACAACAGAACAAATAACAATGAATCACGAGCATTTATCGAAAAATTCGAGAAAAAAATTCTTTTTTTTTCGATATTTAAAATTATAAATTTTAATTTTGAATTAAAAATGAAAATCAATCTTAGGTATTTAAATCAAACTAACGACACATGCTGATAGATGTCTATGTCTAACTGTCAATGCGACCGATGACCATTCGGAATATAGAACAGAGCAGAGTTTTTTTTTTATCATAACACAGACGACGAATATGTTTTTTTTTAAAATGAATGAAGGAAAATAATGATAGTTTTTAAAATAATATTTGTCTTATGATTATTCTCGTAAACCAAGGTTAATTTTAAGAACCCTGAGATACATTTGCATTGCCTTGTTTTTCTTTCTTTTTTTACATTTTAATACTTTGGGTAAAAATTCGTTCCATTTAAAAATGCAGTATATTTCTTCATCGTTATAATCGTGTGAATATGCCTTGACTTTTCTCTCTGGCTTCTTTCTTTCTTTCTTTTCTTCTTTTCACTTCTAATAAATATATTAATTTATTAAAATGCGTTATTAGCAAGGTTATATCAAATGCTTGACTGATTCGATAATGAATGTGTTAAAAATAAAAAACATTCAAAACAAAAAGAAAGAAAGAAAGAAAGAAAACGTATTATGTTGTACTTAGATATTTAATTTCTATCAATTTAATATTCATTGAAATATATATCATGAATAATTTTCTTTTTCTTCTTCTCGTTATTTTAGATCAGATAACTTATCAAGATTTAATTAAAACATCTGACACAAGTACGTATAGTATCGGTATCAGCTGGAATGTTTTTAATATCTTATTTACATACAAATGTCGACAATTCTGAAGAATTAGTTGATTATCTATTGAGATAATATCTGAATTAAACACGTCATATAAAACTCGACAAGTATTTCTCGTGAAACAAATTTGCATACGTTTTATATGCAATATAAAATTCTCAAGGAAATATTCGATTCATAAAGAATATTAAATAGCAATCGAGGAATTTGACATCGACTCCGTTTTTAATCTCTTCAATATGATATTATTTCTTAATACCCTCGAAAGACTTAACTCGATTTGATGCTTGCCTATATTCATAAAACGTCAATGAGTTTTTTTTTCTTTTGTCAAGCACTTTCTTGATTTAGTTGAGAGCATATAATATATTTACACAGCCGGAATATCTAATAACTAATCCTGTCTGTCTTTATGCGTTGATCAAAGAAGTTAATTTAATATTCGTTTAAAAGCGATTATTTCTCTCTATACAGTAATCCCAAGTATCTGGGGCATAGCGATCGATTAGGGAAAAACAACGACCGAGTAGAAAAAGAAAAATAGTATGATTCATATTTGATGACATGATGAGAAAATCAGTGCATATGCATAGATGAAAGCCTTTCTACTGTGGATATACTGCAGAAAAATCATCAATTACTTTCGTAACCGTATCGATTAGATTAGACAGAAATTGTAAATGATGACATTTGTTTGTTATCCAAGATGAAGAACAAATCAATCATAAATCTCTTCTTTTTTACTCTTACTGTCAAATGTAGTCTATATATTATTCTGATAGAGTCAACAAAGTAAAAATAAAGCATTTTTTTTTTTTTCGTCTATTAACTTACATTTTCATCTGTCTATATTAGATGATTAATGCCTGTTTGTTTGTATTTCTTTGCTTTGTCATCATTAAAACCAATCGACAAACAATGTAATATGATTTGTAATCTCTTGAAGAAGAAATATTCACTATTTTCTGCTGAAGTCTCTGAAGAAATCGTCGTCGAATAGCTAATCACGGTTATTTATTCAATGACGCTAATATTATTAGCCTCGAGCATTCAGTTGGGTTTTTTTTCCTTTTCGTTCGAAGATATTAACAAACTAGACAAAAAACTTCGGCATTTATCTCGTTTTATTACTTCCATCTATACATCTAATTTAACCGATTTGACATTTCAATAAGCAAAAAAATAGAAATAATAAATCTACAGATAAGAAAGTTCTCCATCAATAATATAAGTCAAGTAAAGTGTCTCTCTTATCAGTCAAGTAATCTTTAAAAATTTCCCTTGTGTATACGAGCATAAAGGGTGTGAATTTTTTCGTCTGTTTCTTTTTTGAATTGTTATTCAAAGAAAAATCATACTTAATGGTTTTTACAGACAAGTAAGACGCGTTCTAGAGATGATTTTAAGTCTGCCATTCAATGTACCTTTTAAGATAAATCAATAAATAGAAAGAGAAGAAAAAAGTGAGGAGTGATTCGGATAGAGAGAGAGAGGGAGGGAGAAAGAAAAGAAATACTATTTTACACATTCTTTATATAAGAAAAAAATGGTTTTCGTTAGAAGTTAAGTGTGAACAACTAGAAATTCGTAATTAAATACGCATCCAATTATGATTCTTCAATTTATTAGAAGTTCTTTTTCAATAGAAACAGAGAGAAGGCAGGAAGAAAGAGAAAACAGAGACATGATGCAAAAAAAATACACTTAAGACAATAAAAGCAAATAGAAAACGTAGTAGAAGAAGAAGAAGAGAGAAAGAAAAGAAGGAGAAAAAACCGACCATTTATACCCATCGTTTTCTTTGCATATATACTATATAGTTCTATATATCATCAATTATTTTCTTAGATCACATTACCGACTATTCGAAAAAAAACCCGAGAAAAGTGATACGTACAACAGAATTCAATGTACTTTTTTTTGTCAGAATTTTTATATCATAGTTAAAATATTATTGCGACTCGTTGTGGTTTGCGTATTTCTTTTCATCGACTATTAAATTCTTATCTAACTATTAATCGTTTTCTTATCGTTTTTCTTTTCTCTTTCAGTCTGAATACTTTTCTTTCGTTTTTTTTTCTGTTGATACAAACGTCAGATATCAATCACTCGCCAGTATAATTTGTTTGTAAGCTCCAGAGAGATAAACTAATTGGTAGAATTTCATCTTGACCGTCTGACATTTTTGTTTTCAGAAATTAGATTGAATCATCATGGACAATCGTGAACAAAGATCGAAACACAGGTTTCGTTGTCAATCATTAATCAATTTTCTTCAAGGTATAGCTGTAACATTGTTGATATTGGCTACATTTATAGCTATTTATTTAACAATAATCTATCGAGCACGTGTTGCACCATTTATCAATTATGCTATTGTATTCGATGCTGGTAGTTCACATACGGAAATGTTTGTTTATTATTGGCCAGCTGACAAATCGAATGGTTTAGGCACAACATCGACTGTTAACGAACTATTTGTTTGTCCATTAGCATCAATTTATACGAATGATTCAATAAAATTACGAGCTATATCAGATTTCGAACAATATTTAGATCTTTTAGAACCATATTTTCAACCATGTTTAAAACGAGCGTTAGAAGAAATACCGTCGACACGTTATAAATTCTCGCCAATATTTCTTGGCGCTACGGCCGGCATGCGTCTTACTCGTTTGCAAAATTTCACACGTTCTAATCAAATTCTCGAACGAATACGTGAGATCTTTGCCAATTATCCGTTTCAATTTGTGACTGCACGTCAAGTAGGTTGAAGAGAAAAGGCAATCTAATCTCTTAACTAAACGAGCTGAGTATTGCACAATAAGGTTCAAGAATAATAATTACACATGCGAGATTATCGCTAGAAAATATTATTCTTTGATTAGATATGTTGATGAAGTATTTGAAGCATATAGAATATTTATTTAGCGTATTACTAAATAATTCAATTACAAAACAAGTTCATTTTTTGTTTTCTTTTCTTCGACGATTTCTTAGGTTAGAATATTAACTGGAATGGAAGAAGCTATTGATGGTTGGATAACAACGAATATTTTATTAGAAAAATTCAAACATCGTCATGCTAAACAATCGGTACCTCCATCGCCCGATCAATTAGATCCGAATATGGTCGGTGTACTCGATCTTGGCGGTGCATCAACACAAGTGACTTTTACTTGTAAGAATTTGTTTTTTTCTTAAATAAACAAGAAACCTAACAATCATTTGACCTAATTAGACGTACACCAACCGGGTGACGAACCTATTCCATCAGAATTCACAACAGATATAACTCTATTCAATACCGTTTACAATCCATATGCGCACAGTTATTTATGTTGGGGTAAAAATGAAGCATTACGACGTCACCGAGCTCGTTTACTTAATGCAGCTATAAATTACAATCGTTCGCGTACAGCAACATCATCACGTATTCTTATACGTGATCCATGTTTACCTCATGGTGCCAATGATACATTTTCCTTAGCACAAATCTTTGGTTCACCATGTACAATAAATGAAAAAGAAAAATTCAATGATAAATCGAATTCAACATCATTTACATTCATTGGTACAGGAAATGCTAACCTATGTAGAACACGTTTAATGCAATTATTCGATGCCAAACGTAATGATCGAACGGTATCATGTTCGTATAAAAAACAATACTGTACATTTGATCATACATTTCAACCGAAATTACCATCGAAAATTAATTTTATTGGTCTTTCGGGTTATTATTATGTTTTTAATAATCTTGCACACGGTATGTCACGGCCAAATGGATCAACAACTGAACGATATAAATTAAAAGATTATTCTGAAAAAGAAATTTCCGATCGTTTAATTAATGTCGTAAGTTGATTGAAAATAAATCATTTCTTTCTTTCTATGATTTCAATTGAAGTGTCAAACATCATATTCAACGTTATATCTTCAAGAAAAAATGACGCCATCCAATGAACAACATAAACGAACGCTATGTTTCGATGCATGGTACATGTGGTTATTATTAACATATGGTGTTGGCTTTCAACAAGATGATTTAAAACGTTTAAGTTTTGCCAATACATTTCCTACGGGTAAAGTCGGTTGGACACTTGGCTATATGATTAATCAAACCAATTACATTCCAGCAGAATTTCGTGAAAAACCAATTGGAAAACAACGTTTTCATACATATGTTTTCATTTCATTAGGAATTATCATTTTAACATTCTTATTTCTTTTAATTACGGGTTATAAATTTTGTCGATATGTATGGTCAAAACGAACACAACAATATGTTAGCGTGAATAAACACGGTGGTTATACACTTCCGCATGAACAATCAGCGGTTTAACGAACGAAATGAATGACGAACTCATAAACCGGTGTTGGATTAATCGTTGCTTTTTCTTTTTCATTTTCTCTTTTATTTGTTTGTCTGTTTGCGTTTTTTTTATTCTCTCAGAGTCGACTCGATCGAGCTCAATCTAGTCAACTAAACTGTCTTACTTTGTCTTCAAGAATCAAATATTCATCTTTTATCTGTTCGTTTCGTGTATACACAGTGTCTTTTAGTTCTAGTTTATAACAATACACATATGAATATTCATTGTCAAGTCTTCTTTCTTTCGTTCTTTTTCTTCGTCTTAATATATTCAAGAAAAACAAAAATCAAATCACAAATAAGTTAATTCGTATTTGCTAATTGTAGTGATTGTTGAGCCATAGCTAAAACACCATCATACGTTGCATTTCCACCAATAAAACCGGATGCATGCACAAAAATACAATTAGGAATACCGGATTTCGTTGAGAGATCATTATCACGAAGACCTTGCCATTGTTTGGGTAATGATAGACGATTTTCGAATGATGTTGGATTGACAGGTACAGCTTGTATACGCCATGTTTTATTTGTATCTGGATAGAGAACATATTTAATTGTTGTGCCAAGAGTTGACGATTGTTCTTTTTCAATATCGAATAAATGTTCACGCCATGGAAATGAACGATCAAATTTAAGAATCGAACCTGATGGATCGATTTTAAAACGATTTGCAATAGCTTGTTCGAGCAAAGCACGAGCTGGCCACCAGACATGTAAATAGAAATGAAAACGATCAAGAAATTCTTTGCCAATTAATTCCATAGCTTGTTTGAAACCAAGTTCTTCTTTTTCTTGAGAATTTGAATCGTTCCATGCTGGATTAAAATATCCGACTCGTGAACTTAAATTTGTGCTTATTGAATATCTACGAAAAAAAAACTTTCTTTCTCAAACTTCAATAAAAGACAACTGATCATACTTCATATTCTCGCCAATATCAACGCCATTATCAATAGCATCGATTTCTTGAACAAATTTTTCGTATAATTTCTCGTAGAAAATTTCGACAAGATGTTCACGAACTCTCTCATCGAGTTGTTGTTCATCTTTGTTCAATAATTCTCGAATAATTTCTCGTCCATAATGAACATAAATTAAACCGGCACTTGACAATCTAATTGTCCATGGTTTACTCGAATCTAACGAATGAAATGTGTCCGTAAAAGATTTTTGATGATGATCAAATCGACGTTGTCCAGCATTGAAAACGCCGCCAACATCAACAACCGTATCACATTCATCTAAAATCTTTTGATCACGTGTTCGAATAATTTCAGCATTGGCATATCGAGGCAAAGTTTTCAATAGGAAACAAGCAAAGATTTCATCGCAATGAAAGTGTCCATTGTGTGTACCAATTTTAATCGACATTGCTCGTCGAAATACGTGCAAATATCTATTAAGATGAATCATCAAAAAAAGAAAAATATATATATTCAATCGATTTATGAAAAAATCAACTTGTTTGTTTGTTTCTTCTTTTTTTTTTGTTGTTATTTAAACATCTTACAGTAAAGAACAAATATGAGAAAGAAAGCCAAAGAAAAAATGAATAACAAAGAACTGCTCAGCGGCTAGATAAAGAAAGGAGAGAGAGAGAAAAAAACACAAATCTATCACGAACATCTATGAACATACACAAATGAAAGAAATTCCTGTTGTTATTTTTTTTTGTTTTGATTAGTTTATTTCGTCGATTAAAACATGACGAGAGATAGAACAAGAGAGAGAGGGAGGGAGATTTGGTTATTTCTGTTCGATGACCGTTGTTTGAAGATAATCATCACTGACAAGACTGATCGCATCACGAATAGATTCCAATGTTTCCTAGAAAATAAAAAAGAAGAAACGAATAGATTTGTCGATATTTTGACGAAGAAAAATATTCGATGACTCAGTAAACTCGACCTACTTGAACAACTGTATTCAATGATGTGTCAATATTGTCGACAGACGAAATCAGCTTACTGCTTGAAGACTGTAATATTATTGTCTAAGATTGTTTTTTTTTCTCATTTTTAATTGTCAACTTACTCTTTCGATATCATCTAATAAATCTTGTGCATTCAATCCATCATTTAATATCACCGTTGTTGTCGTTGTTTTAACTGTAACTGTTTCAACATAAGGCGCTGGAATATCTGGTACATATGTCAATGTTTCCGATGTTGGTGGATCTAAACATTTGAATAAATCATCTTCTTTCAGCATTTTGTTAACTTTGCTTACTAGACACTTTTTTGTCTGTACTATCATCATCACTAACTAATACAATATCATCATCATCATCATCATCTCCTCCTCCTTGATTTGCATTATTGTTTGTTGTTGTTAGATTTTGTCCATTGTCAATAATTGGTTTTGCATTCGAGTTGATTTTATAATCTCCATTGAATTGATTGAGTAGATAGTTATTATTCAAATGTGTACCATCGCGATCAGACGAAAATGGATGTTGATTTGTCCGACGAAATTTCTTATGTAAATTATCGTTCATTGTTTGAAGATAAAGATCGTTCGATGGATTATCATTCGAATGAGATAGATTTAAATGTTGAGAATAAGCTTTCATTCCATTGGCATGTGCGAAATTTTCTTCGTCATCTTCATCAGTAATTTCCGAACGACTATCATCGTCCTCGTCTTCGCTAATATCTTCTTCGTCTTCATATTCATGCATTTCATGATCTTCATCATCAACATCTCCTTCTCCTCCTCCTTCTCCTTCTTCGTCATCGTTGTCCTCATCATCTTCTTCGATTTCATCGGCAAATATTTGCTCGGCTCCATCTTCATCTTCGTCATCATTGATTTCAACCGGTCGTGTATCGAGTATTTTCGTTCGTTTTGGTGCTTGTTCAAATTCATCAATAACAGGCATTTCAATATTCATCGATTCAACTTGCGATAGAGTTTCCAATGGTGTAAATATCGGTGGTGGTAAGAACAGATTTGCAGCTGTATCTGTCGGCGTTTGATAGACCGCTGGTTTGGTTATTGTTTGTGATGTCATTTGAACAACAGATGTTGGTTCTGAATTATTATTAATATTATTAGTTATCATCGATGCCGATGTGAAAATATTTCGTAAATCATTTGTTGAATGTAGATTAACTGTTGGCGTATGTCGAGATTTATCAATATTTGTAAATGACCACGATTGATACAATGAATTTGTTGAATCATGTACTTGTTGCCAGAGAAGTTTCAATTTTCTAACGATCATTTTTACTTGTATGGACGAATCGATCATTGGTGCATGATCAATTAAATCTTTGCTAATGGCTAAGATTGTTGGACAATCCATTCGTTCGTTAAGTAACAAACATTCAAGTATCTGATATAAACCAACTCGACATAGTTCATCATCGTACGGTTTTGGAATTGTACTTGTCGATGATTGACAAGACATCAATGTTTGAACGAAATGATTTTGAATAAACTAACAAAACAAATAACAAATCTGCACATGCTTCGATTTTTATTCAATTATCTTACAAGATATTGATCTTTCGGCATATGATCCGAATAGACATTGAGCAATTGTTGAGTACCTAGAAACAAAATACATGAGAAAATTATTTTCGTTTTTTATTATGAATATTTACAATTGAGAACAGCTCGAGATAGATGTTCATCAGTTTTAAGTAAATGTGTCACAGGTATTTTCGATTTCACACGTAATGTCGAATCATTAACAAGCCATCGAAGAAATTTCTGTAAAATATCAGCATCAATTCGTACTTGTCGATTAAATATTGCAAAGAGATTTGTTAGTGATTGATAAATACGAATGACTAATGATCTTTGAATTAAAACAAAAAAGAAAACTATTCATTTTTTTTGATATTCAAAGAAAACTAATTTACAAGTATTCAGCTTGTGGACGTGCAAGATCAAGTAATGATATAAATAATGTAAATATCGATCGACTGTTAAACATAAATGATGATGGATTACTAAACCACAAAAAAAAGAAGATAATTTCCTTTTGTCAATCTATTTCTTACAAAGTAATTAATGTATCACATAATTGAATACAAGATGATAATACTATTGGTAAATATTGTTTTCGATGAAGTAAATTCTAGATAATTCAAATTTTCGAATGAAGAAACAACAACAACAACAACTATGGTTTCATTTTCTTACAAATTGTTGCTGATTAATTGACATGACTTTGTTTATTAATTGAAATGTTTTGTCACATGAAACAGTTATTGGAGAATCTAACTGAACACTAATCGAAACAAATCGTTTCTTTGTAGGAAAAAAAAGAACAAGAAAATGAAAATGATTTACTAGAACAGATTAGTTAATATATGACAACAATTTGAGAATATTGATGGATAGTCTGTCGATAAAATAACATCACCAATTTCGCTGACTAAAGCGGTTTCAATATCAGTTATGTCCGAATAGATTGGATCTATAGAAAGAAAAAAAACCAACAAAACATGATCGATGTCATGCACATATTCTCGATTTTCTACCATTTATTCCTGAATAAAGTTGATCGATAATTAACGAAGCAATTTTCAAATAACGATCGTAGTCATTTTTCCATGATTTCACTTGTTTACTACTCGATGGAATGCCTAAGACAGATAAATGTGCGATACATTTACAGGCAATTTCGCTCGGACCAGGCGTTTGTTTGTAAACAATTCGAGGTAATAACGGACGAAATTTATTCTTAAGAAATGATAATGAAGAAAAAAGTTATTTTCTTATCACAAAAATCTTTCGTACAATTAGAAATGGTGAGAATTTCTTCGGATAATTTAACATACATTCATATATGCATGTTGCTGATAGTAAAGGTGCCTAAAATACGAAAGAATTCAGTTCGAATTTATCTCAAAGAACATCGTCTACAGTTGGAAAATGATCAGCAGCAATTGTAATAATTTCCGAAATGTAATCTTTGGATAGAAGTAAATCATTAATAATCGTACTTCTCGACGATGCTTTGACATAGGTTAATAAACCTGTTAAACCAATTTGTAACATAGTTCGTGAAGATGAATTCTAAATTGTGTAAAGAGACATGCGTATTTAGTTTGATTGTATTTGCAAAAAGCTCATACGACAAGACAGGAATAAAGGGCTTTCAATCGACTTTCAGCTTGATGTTCCAAATGATAATCATCGGGATTATCTTCGAAAAATCGATGAAGTTCTTCAAGAGAATTTCCATTTGACCTAGAAATACGAATGTCGAGTTTCGATTCAACGATGCAAAATGTAGACAAACATGATTTGAATGTTTGTTTGTTTGTTTTTCTTTTTTCACTGTTCAACTAAATCAGCACCGGTTATGAGAGAAAACGAGCTGATTCTATTCACATAGACAATGTTCGAATCAATGAAGTCGAACAATTTCGTTTTTTTGTCGTGTCAATCGATAAGCAAGCTCTTCTCTTGGCGTTTTTTTCCTTAGTTCTCGTCTTCGTTTTTTTTTTACAAAATTTCCAACGATTGCTTCATTATACAAAACCAATCGGTTTCGAGACGAAGATAAGTGACCTCTATGTAATGAACCAACATATCACTTGTGTTTTCAATGAATTCATTCGGAAAATATTCATGAGAATTAATCGAAAAAAAGAATTCTTTTCAAATTAGTTTTCTTGTTTTTTTTTCGTTCTAATTGGTCTTTCATGAAAGTCTCATGTAAGCCTCTGCTGTGAAACTCCTCTGGACACATCGTTCTTTTGCCTTTCACTTCGCAAACAATAACAACAACAAGAAGGATTTGAATAAGAATATTAAAAAAAATACACAAACATGAAACGAGCTCTTGTATCCTTAGTTCGTCAACGAGCATTAGCTTCGTCGATTGAATCCGCTAAATATCTCGGAAGTAGCAATGTTTTGGGCTTATCAACAACAACAACGTCAGCTCGAACGATGTCTACTTCAACATCACTTCAAGCTGCTCAATCAGCCCAAACAACACCTGAAGTTTCAGCAATTCTCGAACAAAAAATTCTCGGCGTTCAATCGAAACAAGATCTCGAAGAAACCGGCCGTGTTCTCACAATCGGTGATGGTATCGCTCGTGTTTACGGTTTAAAAAACATTCAAGCCGAAGAGATGGTTGAATTCTCAAGTGGTTTAAAAGGTATGGCACTTAACTTGGAACCAGACAATGTCGGTGTTGTCGTCTTTGGTAACGATCGTTTAATCAAAGAAGGTGATATCGTTAAACGAACAGGTGCTATCGTCGATGTACCCATTGGTGATGAACTTCTCGGTCGTGTCGTTGATGCTCTCGGCAATCCAATCGATGGCAAAGGTCCATTGAACACAAAAAAACGAGCTCGTGTCGGTGTTAAAGCACCCGGTATTATTCCACGTATATCCGTACGTGAACCTATGCAAACAGGTATGAAAGCCGTCGATAGTTTGGTACCTGTCGGTCGTGGTCAACGAGAATTAATCATTGGTGATCGTCAAACAGGCAAAACAGCCGTTGCTATCGATACAATCATCAATCAGAAACGTTTCAACGATGGTGCCGATGAAAAAAAGAAACTTTACTGTATCTACGTTGCCATCGGTCAAAAACGTTCAACTGTCGCACAATTAGTCAAACGTCTTACCGATGCTGATGCCATGAAATATTCAGTTATCGTCGCTGCTACAGCTTCAGACGCTGCACCATTACAATACTTAGCACCTTATTCCGGCTGTGCTATGGGCGAACATTTTCGAGACACAGGTCGTCATGCTTTAATCATCTATGACGATCTTTCCAAACAAGCCGTTGCTTATCGTCAAATGTCGCTTCTTCTACGTCGTCCACCTGGTCGTGAAGCTTATCCTGGTGATGTCTTTTATCTCCACAGTCGTTTACTCGAACGTGCCGCTAAAATGAATGATAGTCACGGTGGCGGTTCATTGACAGCTTTGCCAATCATTGAAACACAAGCTGGTGATGTCTCGGCTTATATTCCAACAAACGTCATTTCGATTACCGATGGACAAATCTTTTTAGAAACTGAATTATTTTACAAAGGTATTCGACCAGCTATTAACGTCGGTTTATCCGTCTCACGTGTCGGTAGTGCTGCCCAAACTAAAGCCATGAAACAAGTACGATATTCTCGAAATCAAAGCAAATCATTTGTTTGTCTCTCGTATTAGGTTTCAGGTAAAATGAAACTTGAATTGGCTCAATATCGTGAAGTCGCTGCTTTCGCCCAATTCGGTTCGGATCTCGATGCTGCTACACAATCGTTACTTAACCGTGGTGTTCGTCTCACCGAATTACTTAAACAAGGACAATATGGTAAAGAATCGACATATTTGAACTTTTTGTTTTTCTATGTTTTGTTTTCTTCTCTCGTAGTACCAATGGCTATTGAAGAACAAGTTTGTGTTATCTACGCTGGTGTTCGTGGTCATTTGGATAAACTCGATCCATCGAAAATCACCAAATTTGAACAAGCTTTCTTACAACACTTACGAAGTCAACACAAAGATATTCTTGAATCAGTCCGTTCAAAGAACGAAATTACCCCTGAAACGGATGCTAAACTTAAAGAAATTGTTCAAAATTTTGTTAGTTCATTCAAAGCATAAAAGAAAAGAAAACAAATTATTCTAACTCTCATTCTTTTTGTCATTCAGTGCCATTGTTTTTCTTCTTTTTCTCTCTCTTTTTAAAACGTAGTGATTTTTTCTTTTCTCCGAACTCTTTTTTTTAAAAGAAGATAAAAGAAAAAAAAACAGGTAACACACACATAGATTATCAACAGTCCCGTTTCGTTTCTTTAGATTAATTTTTTTGGCACATTTTGTCTTTCTCTATTTTTTCTCTATCTCTGTCCTTCCTTCATATATTGAATAAAATTTACCAACCAACAACAATCGAAAGTTCTTTTTTTCTTTATCATTTCATGCCGAGCATCTATATTTTATTGACTTAGAATATTGAAAAATAAAAAAAATGGCGAGATTATATAACAGATTTTTAATCATTCTATAGTATGAAAATCCGATGAATTTCCATTGCTGGATTGATTAATTGAGTAAGAAAAAGGAAATGCGTGAATATCTATCGTAGTTAAATATCTTTTAAATTCAAATAATCGACAATTGTTTTGAAGATAAGAATTCCCATTAAATCATAACCTGCTGGCGTTAAATGCATATGATCATCCCATAATCGTCGTTTTTCATCTACATCTGATCGATGCCATAGAATGGCTGCGTTGATATCAACGCAAAATGTTCGTCGGCCACCTGCCCAATGATTTTCCCAAGCATATTTTTTAATTAATTCATTCAAACATTGTCGATCAGCATCTCGAGGATCATTTGTTTTCAATCGGCCTGTTTCATTAACTGTCATGACAACTAAATTAGCACCGTGCTCATAAACCATTTGATACATTTGTTTTAAACCATCGAAAATGGTTTGTGGTCGAACTCCATAACCTAAATCATGTATACCACCGAGAATAATCACCCATCGATAATAATGGCCCTGTTCGGCTGCATCAGCGAGTGTTTTTCGTAAACGTTCGATCATACCATTGAGTACACATTCATTACTACGGCCACATGCTCGAACTTCGACTTGTGGTCGATCAGATGAATAGTTATACGTCCAATCACAATGATTATTAATGAGTTCAGCTAGTTTAATTGTATATGGATGAAAACGAAATCCAGCAAAATGAAAACCCTTTTGAAATAATAATGATTATTAATTACTCGAGAAAAAAAAACGTTCAATTTTGTTTATTTACTTCAGTTAAACTGTCACCAAAGGCAAGAATTCGATATACTTTTTCGTTATGCATTTAAACAAATACTTCAACAAAGTGTAAATATAGAATTTATTATTTACTACTACGTAGTTTTTCCACATTCTCATTCGCCTGTTAACAAACCCGAATATATGTTTGATAGAGGTCGTATTTATCAAAGAAATAAAAAGAAAATCGACATATGTTGTATCAACGTTTTGTTAAAAATCGATTAAATGATGCTTTCGAAGTTGATGAAAGTAGAACGAATTGCGAATATAAACGTCGTCGTGAGATATTTTTCTCTTTCGATGATGTTTGATCACGTAGTAGATCTGTTATTAAGTGAGATGTATTCATAGATTTAAAACGTCTTATCCAAGCTCCATTCGCATGTGATGTTGCCGAATGTTTGCTTGATATTTGTATTCGACTATCACTGCAATCATTATCATCGAAAACAGTCGCACTGTAAATTCGACGATTTCGAATATCGGCACTTCGACGTTGAACATCGGGCAATGTTGAATAATGTGTTCCCGTTGCCATTGATAATGGTGAACGAATCTTTTCCGAACGACATGTTAACGCATCGGATGTCGACTTTTCGGCAGGAACTAACGATATATAAACATCACCCGTATTCTAAAGAAAAATTTATCATTGCAAAACAAACAATAGCACATGTTTTACTATTTTTTTCTCGGCTGTTATTAATGGTTTTCGGCGACCTTTGCCTTTCGGAAATGAACCGTTCGTGCTGCATGTTGGTCGTTCATTTAATCCTAACAAACGAATTCCATCGATGCAGCTCGTTGTCATCGGTCGTTTGATTGAACCTGACCAGACATTGAAATTCGTTGTCGATACTATCGAATGATAATCGACGAGATCTTTATTTTGATTGACTGAAATTTTCGGTGCACGTCGATATTGATCGTAGTAATATTCGTAATCGATCATGTTTTGCTCGGTAGGTAACTTTCGATTCTTGTAGCTGATTAATGTTTAAATTTGTATCGATGAAGACAACGGAATATTTTCTTATGCGAACAGCATGAGCAAAAAAGAAAAGAAACGAAACGAAGAGAGAATGTTTGAAATTGGGAGGACAAAGTAGAGAAGGTAAAAATGAAATTTAAAAATGGGATTTAATTGTATTTTTTTGTGTTCGACATGTGAACAACAATCTATTTCAGTGAATCACAAGTTTGTAATACTTTAGTGTACATAACTAAATATGTTAGTGTTTAATATGAAAGAACGACTCCTATCGAGATCTTTTCGAGTTTTTATTTCAACAATATATTTATATAATATATTAAGACAAAAAAAAAATTCTAAGTTGATGAAAATGTTTTTTTATTGTTGTTGTTTTTTTCTATTGTTGACGAAGAAATGTTGCATTTAATTCATTTAATCGAGTTTTTCTATGAAAAATAAATTCGGAAGAATTACAATTCAAATTCTTTACTAAACACATTACGCTTCTTGACAAAATATTTCCGAAGAGATTCGATCTTTATCTTTACCAGTTGGCTCGGCATTATAATTTGTTATGCCCAAAGCTTCCATAGCTACAAGACAAAAACAAGTTTACAAATCAAAGTCACACAACTGTGCAAATCATTTACTTGATGCATATTGAGAATAAGTTATATGTCCATTTCCAACTGGATCAAGCATACGAAATACTGATGCTAAATCGGTATCTTGAACAAGTGCTGGAAAAGCAAGACCAGTTGCTCGAGCTTTTTTCAATTGTTCGAGATATTCAATCATAAATACTTTTGGATCCTCTGGAAAAAAGAAAGAAAAGTTTCATAAATAATCTTGCTTTTAAAAAAAAAAGTAAAAGAATAGACCTGGTTTATTATAAACTAAAGCTGCTGAAAGATTCTGAAACAAATCGGCTATTCGATGTTGTTTTAAATAATCGGTTCCATTCTGTTCAATTGGATTATTAAACGGTGTATTTGTGTTATATTCCATCTGGAAAAAAAAGTTGATCGTATTTTTCAATTTGGAAAAAACGTGACGTGTCGAAGATAGTTTATTGTTTAATAAGAATAGATTTTACATTTATTGATTTCTTTATCCGGACATTCGCGAAGTTTATCGAAATAATAGAAACATCCGTCTTTACGACGTTGTAATTTCTTAACAAAACCACTATCAGGCCAAAAATCAATCTAGAAAAAATATTGTTCTTTAATAAACACAAACGAATCAATGAAGAAAGTGAGTTCATTACTTCTGCTACTTGACGAAGAGATTTATATTCGAGTTCATCTCGATAGCCAGCTAATTGAAATCGATAAGCATTTTCGACTTCTTTCGACCAATGTGTCGGACGTGTCAATGATTTCGGTTCATGAATAGTTAAAGTCGATGTTGCCATTTTTCTTTTATGTATATATTTATAGACAACGAAACTCTTGTATACATTCAATGCAACGACATTAAAAGACTTGTTAACATAGTTATACCTCTGCTGTATTTGATTTTATATAGATGTCGTCGGGTTTATTTTAAAGTTTTGTTTTAAAAAAATTTACAATCCAAAGCAAGCTTTAGCATATTGAATCTCAGTTTTTAATTCTTGAGAAAGTTCATTTGAATTGAACACATCGATGTTAGCAAGAAAATCATCAGTTCGAAGTGCATAAAGAAAAACCGTGGTTAAACCTCGTTCAATTCGTTCGAGCATATCATTATCATCGATCATTGCCGAAAAACCACCAAATAAATACATTGGCTTGTTTTTGTTGACTATTAAATAAGATTTCAAATCGATTTCTCCAATAATATCGTAAAGTTTTCGATTGACATCATTATCGAATAGTTCAATAAATGTCGTCAAAACACATCGTGTCGGCATTGCATATGCATGAACATGCGATCGTGTTACACGAGCACACGGTTTCTTACATTCGGCTTGGTCATCTTCGAGTGATTGATTGATATTTTCAGGTAAAAATGATGAATACGATTCGAATAAATTCACACATTTACATTCTTCTGCACATTTAGCATTGATGACGGCGTTTAAACGATATTTTTGCATGAGATCAAATGTCCATTTAGTTGTTAATTGTACGACATTTGATGTTAATGATTCGAAAATATTAAGAACTATTGATTGAATTGAATTTGATGGATTAAAATGATACGGCAAAAGATATTGATTAATAAATAATAAAAGACTTTCTTCGGATCTACAAAGTGAAGAATTACGATTCGTAGTTGATTCATTCGATGTTTCACAAGTTGTAATACTACATTGAACAGAAAAATCACTTGGCCATTTAGCAACTAAATAAAAACCTCGAGTTTTGCCTGTTGATGGATCGATTGTATTCATCGATTGCCAAAGTAATTCAATCGGTATCCAATGTGGTGGATATTTAAATCGAGCAACATCAAGTATAAGAATAAGATCTTGTTCGACATGATAACCAGCTATAGGTGAAAAATGTCCCGTACCTGTTTGTTTAAGTATACTACGATTGTAACTACAAACAAGACGAATATCATCTAAACGACGTGTACAAGCAGCGAGAATAGCCGAACGAAATTGCGCAAGTGTTGTGTTCGAAGCAAGATACGGAATAATTGACGCGCCATTACATTCGGCTAGATAAAGAAATTCTTCGAATGTTATACCTTCTTCGATGACATTTTCTAATGGTTTATCCTTGGGCTTGCGTTTATCACATGTACGAAGAGTATTTTCATCGAAAAAACGCCAATTACCCTTCCATACGTAACCAGGATCGATCGATAAACTATTTAAGACTATTTTATTTGAATAAACAAACGAAAAAAGAAAGTGATTTGTATGAATTATTATATTATAAAAGAAAACTAACCCATTGAAAGTGTTCCTGGACCACAATAGGATGGTTCGGATTGCGTATGAAATCTTTCTGCTAAACTGAAATATCCATGAAGACCATCGGCAAGTAATGCTTCGCGAAAGATTTGTTTGCCTTTATCCGAATTAAAAGGAATGGCTAATTCAGGCAATTGACGACGATTCCAACCTGGTGAACATCGTGTTTTGATATTTCCATAAGGTTGTTCGAGAGTTGTAGAAGACCAACAACTTTTTGATGTTGTCATTTTATGATCAAACTCGAATTTCGAATTATATAAAATATTTTACTATACTACTACTACTACTACTACTTATCACGTGTCGTTTTCATTGGTGCGAGCATCTATCCAATAACGAATTATTTCTCACAAACTTACTTACTATTATCTATTCATTCTTCGTTTTCAGAAATGACATCTCAGGAATTTCCCGATGTTCTCTATCCTGAATATTTAACATACAGTGATCAACCACATGAAGTTCTTCTGGATCAATGGCCCGTGACAACGATGGTTAGTTCATTTCTTTTTCTATGTGAATATTTCTATTTTGTTCTCCCAGGATTTAACATTCGATAAAACTTTTGTCATGCAAAAGATCGCTCCAACGAATCTTTCATCGGCATTTCAAGCCACAGCACCACCTTTTACCTATTCAAGTAAAAAAAAAGCCCATTCGTCCATTTTCATAGTTGAAACTATTTTGATTTCAAAATTTTCAGTAGCATCCGATGATCTATCACATATGAATAAATATACTTTATCAACAGTAAAGTCAAACGAGTATATTTTCTCGTACAATGATTATTTCACAATACATTTCTTGTAGAAATATAAAACGAATTCGACACGTCTACTTGCTAAACATAATCATTTGATTTACGTTACAAAAAAGAATCAATTGAGTATGAATTTCTTTTTATTTTGACTTGTCTGTATGAGTTTTATATCACTAAAAGATATTCAATCTATACCCGAGGATACTTATGATGAACTCAAGTCAAATACGATCGAACATTTATCTACGACACAACAAAAAAAACATTTAATACAATCTGTAAATTCAATTCGATTATTAGATTGTACTGTAGATAATGATCAAATATTGAATATAGCTCTGGCAGATCAAGTATAGTAAATTTCAATTTCACACAATTGAATTCTAATCTTTTGTTTTTTAAAAGAAAGGTTTGACATTGTATTCGTATGATATCAATACAAATACTTCGACATTAACTTCACATTGTCAAACTTCGGAACAAACATCAATACATCGTCTTTCTTTCAATCCATACATTCCATCAAATGCCGTTTTAATTGACAAAGAATATCGAGTCTATTTATTCGATGATGACATATTTCTTCCACTTCATCAGTTAACTGATGAAAAATTATCGACTTCAGATCGATCTCGTCAGATTTATCTCGATTGGGATGCTTCACCATTTTTATATACATTAACAGATGATCAAAATGGTTGTTGTTTTCTCTATGATATTCGTTTACCAAATGAAACATTCAAAGAACTCTTCGTTCTTACAACAAATCATCCATATTTAGCTAAAACTGAAACTATACGAGCCTATCAACGAAGTCTTATCAATTCATATCAACATATATTTATAACTGATTATTCTGTGACTATGATTGACTCTCGAATGCCTAATCGATCTGTAAGATATATAAATAGTCGTTGATTTCAATCGAAGTTTTGTTTCGATTCTTTTTTTTTCTAAAAATAGGCAATTCATTCTCATCATGAATTATTACGTCCTCCAATGTCATTTACTCAAACTAAACTCGACAATCAACATTATCTATTTATAAACGATGAATACAATACAAATATTCTCGAATACAGTACAGATCAGCATCGTCGTTTAATTCAAACGCGTCCTTCATGGGAAACTTGTCCTATATCAAACAGTCGAATGTATTTATTGAATAAATCGAAGCAAAATGATAGAGAATTACTTTTAGCTAAATCGATCTATTTCGATGTGCCTATACGTGATATTGCTATACAATCGAATGATGATAAATTTCTATATTTTCAAGTAGAAACCTAACTCACAGAAGAATGTTCACTTTTGTTCTTGATTAGTTAACCAGTGCTGGTAACATTCATGTGCAACTTTTCAATCATTCAGATGTTAAAAACAACGAAAAAACTTGGAATCCAGATCCTGATAATAGTCTCAAAACTCCTCCAACTTGTTTTCAACAAGCTACTGACTATTGGTCGGCAAAGTTCGAAGCATTTCTTTGTTCATGAAACTTTCTATTTTCTCTTCTCTTTCTCTGTCTTCGTAGATTTCATCCGCATTTTCAATGTGAAACTTGTTTAACATATAACAGTGAGCCTATAAATTATACAATGGTTACGCCATTGAAAGCAATGCTTCAAACATCATTACGAGATTTTCCAAAATTTCAAAATGCGCATCAGTTCACCGATAAAACGATGCCGTCTGAACTCTCATCTTGTCCGACATGTGCATGTCTACCGGATCTAAGTACCAAAGGACAATTATCTCGTGCAAAAAATTGGATTCAAAGTAGAAACTAGAGTTCTATCAATCGATTTTTATCTTTTGTTCAATATTAGACTGGAAAACACGTTTGGATGAAATCTCCGATTCAGTCGACTCGTCATCAACACCATCAGTCCCTCCACCAGCTAATTGGCGAGAAATTTTCAACTATTCTGAACTAGTCGAAGCTAATAAAGATTCATCATTATGGAATGAAATTCATCAAGCTTGGCAACCATCTGATACTGATGATCCGCCTAAGCATTCCATTGACTAACAGTTGTTTTCCTTTGAATTCCAAAGAATAAATAAAAGGCATGTTTTTCAGTAATTGCGACATCGATTGAAGTGTATTGCACAATAACAAATCTCTATGAATAATGAATGTCAAATATATATTTTTACTATTGAGAATGAGACGAGACAATAAATATGCGACGAATAGAACGGTTCGATTTTGTCAAGAACCTTTTCAATCTCGACAATTTTCATATAATCAACTATGTATCGACAAACGAAATCTTTGGCAGTTGATTTCTTTATTAAAACCGTACGTTCAATCAACAAATCGCACGAATAAAATTGTTCTTCGACGAAATTTCAATTTTTATCAATACAATGGCTATATCAGTTCTCAACGAGAACATCCACCAAAACATGTTAGTTTCGCTCGTCGACCGGACTTTATCTATCAGCCGTATGCAAATTTTATCCTACTCAATCGAGAAATATTCAATCGAGCTCTTTCGTGTGGATGGAAATTTTTACAAAACGAGAAGAATTTACAACAGATGCTTGACGTCAATGAACAAAATATTTCACTAACATTAATCTATTTTCTCGATGCTCCTTCACATTTCTGTTCATCGGACTGGTATCTCGCACTAAAACACGCAATTGGCGGACATTTTGCTGCTTATCACTTAGTTTGCTGGGGAGATTATTGCCCATTGGGACCGAAAATTCGTGGCAAACAAATGTCAGATTCACGAATCAATCAAATTTTATTTGTTGCTGAAAACAATAGTCAATCAAAATTGTACAGTAACTGTTCGTGTAAATCTTGGGAACGTTTAACACGCAGTGACCGACATCAATATAAAAAAGAACGAAGTCAAATCAAGATGCAACGTCGAGAGACACAACGACTAACGAAACAAGCACGAAATTATTCTACCATAGACAATTTATCTCGAACAAATTTCTTAACAGTTGTATCGAAATGTTTGTAAACATCGGAATCATTTGTATGTCTAGTTAAATTACAGAGATATTTCAATTGAATTGTCTCGTCTTCCGTATTATTGCCAATGAATAATGATGCTTGATTATTTTCGATCTTAGCTAGAAATATCATTGACAATGAACAAGATTGTCCTTGATAATCATACATAAGTTCATCGGTATTTTTCACTTCGGCATCTTTGTTTTTAGTCAACCATTTATTACAACCATTTAACCATTTAACCGATGTTGAATATTGTTCAGCAAATTGCTGTTTGACCTGTGCTATCACAGATACAATTCGAGCAAATAGATCATTGAATGGCAATTCTTTCGTTGTTTTCTCAATTGGAAATAGAATATTGAGTTGTGAAGTTTCCAATTCAACGATTAAACTATCAATTGCATTCAAATGATCTAATAATTCACTCACAGTCCAGCGATTTTCGAACGGACCAAATGCACGATCAAAAATCTGATCAACATATTTGCATAGTTTTGAATCGGACTGAAAATCTCCTACGATGCTCAATTTCTCTGAAGGAACAGTAGTAGCATCTTGATCATACCATTTATTCGTTGCTAACCAGAGCAGAATACGACATACACCCGTTGAATCTATGGTAGGACTACAACGTTGTTCTTTTGATGAGAGTGACAGTAAATAGGATGCTGAATGTTTCGGTGCTCTTTGATTAATTATTTTTACGTCATCTTCATCGCAAATAGACAAATCTTGATTATCAATCCATGCCAAACCAAAATCAATAAGTATAAGTTTAATTTCGTCGAAAGAATCATAATGATTGTTTTGCTGTACAAGAAAGTTACTTGGATGAATGTTTCGATGAAGAATATGAAATTGATGACAGCTTTGAATAATTTCGAGAATTTTTCGTGTTAAAATTAACGATTGATGAAAGGTTAATTCTGATCGATGTTTATCAATAAAGTCTTCTAGAGTCAATTCGGAAACTAATTCAGTAATGATCCACAGAGATGCATCTTTCTTTCTTGTCACATTCAAAATATTACTCTCATAAACAGTCACTATTGTAGGTTCATCTAAATTCAAAACAAAAATAAGACAATTGTAGCATTAAAAAAATCTACTTTTCAAAGTCTGCAATGCTAAAAGTTCTCGTTTAGCACGTATGGATTCTAATTTACTCTGATCACGATATACTTTCATAGCACCTAAACGATGATCCATAGGTTCTGCAGGATAGATCAAATATACATCATTCGTCGTCTTCTTGCCTAGTCGTCGATTCGTCCATATCCAATCAACAGGCATTCCAGATATCGTTTGAGTGCCTGGCAAAAGAGCTACAATAGATTTTAGTTTAGTTCTAATGATCGTTATAAACTTACGTCCGAAGAGTGTTCTCAATCGTTGATTTTCATTTTCCGATGTCGTATTGAATAGTGATAGAGTTGATGAACGTTCAGCGGCTGGTACTCGATCATATTCAAGTTGACATTTGACTAAATAATTTTCTCGAATCGGATAATTATGCCATTCATAAATACGTTTTCGTGCAAGTTTTTCAGCTGCCTGTCGAACAAGATAAAAATAACGAGTCTTTGAATCGCTTGATACTTCTGGAGTTTCGATTGATTGAAGTAAATTAAGTGGTTGACTCTTCAATTCCGTTAATAATTCTGTTGCTTTCATGTGATATGGTAGACCATCGAGTTTTATTCGATAATGTTGTTCAATCGGTCTACAAATTTAAATAATAGACTTAAGAAACAGAAGTAAACGTTACATGAGAACGTACCCAGGCGGTCGATTTTTAGGATTTGGTTTCGTTTTTCTTTGTTTAGTATGAGTAAAAAGACATTCTTCTTTCGGACACTGATCTCCCGATGAACACATGACATGTCGATAGATGCAATCATTACCGTGCTTACACCAACCGTCTCGATTTCCATTGCATAGTGTCCACTCATTCAATGGTTCCTTTTCGGCACTACATTCAATATCTACACCATCGATTGAACTCACCGATGTAGCTAATTGTTGAGCATCACTTAAATCAGCAATATTCATAATCCATGCATCGAATGGATCTGTGTCAGGAAAAATACCTCTCCGAATCAAAATGTCCCATACATGACTGTTGAAAATATCTGCTAATTGTTCACTACTGACGTGTGGCGGTACTTTCTTTACATGAATACAATATTGGACAGTGTGCGGAGCAATTATTTGTTGAACTATTTGAAATATAGATTCATTGAATAGAAAATAATCGAAGTTTTCTCACTTGCTGATCGTACATTTGAAGATTTCACTTTTTCTATTCGCACTTCTACATTGTTAATCGTATGTACGAGTTTGTCAAGAACAATAAGATCCGCCGAATCATAACTACGAAACAAAAGAAAGAATAAAGCAAATTATCCATATTCGAATTCTCACTCTTCGAAATCTAATGTTGCTGAACAGTTTGATGTCCATGAAAACGCTTTTGTTCGTCCATAATTAGTCTCAAAATAATCGCGTATCTCTTCTTCACTTAAAACGTCATTTGTATAATTGCCTTCGAGAAAAAGTAATAAACGAAAACTTCGTTCAAATTGTAGATTCTGTGGAATCCATCGTTGTACTATCACTGGATATCCACTAATTTTATATTGATTACGATCTCCATTCATGCATTGTTCAATAGCTGAATGATCGATAAAAGTTAAAAAAGCTAATTTATATAATTTCTCTAAATATTTTTATTCAGACGAGATCAATTCAATATTGAAACCTTACGAGTGATTTGAGTAATATGAGGTTCGAATGCCAAATCACCAAAATTACTGGCAAAATCTATAATTGCTTCTCGAGAAACATTGGCTGGAATATTTTTTACGATAATCGTATATTCTGTCGATTGATTTCGAATAAGCATACCCGAGCGAATCTTTGCAAATGGATGACGTTCCAATATCTAGAAAAATATCCCTTGAAATCGAAAGGAAATCTCTTATTTTTAATCATACGGGACGGTTCATAGCAACCAGCTTGTTTTTTTTCTGTCGTATTTATGATGTTGACTGTCTGTCTGTGAGAAGAGAAAGAAGAAAACAAGATTTTTGGTAATATAATTAAAACAATATTTAATCAATGGTTTTATCTCGGTTTACACCACATTTTTTTAGCTGTAAATTCTATTTTTGCTTTCAATTTCAACCAATAAAAGTCTCCGATACATAATTTCATATCAGAAAGTGTTCCTAATACTACTACTACTTTTATATTAGATAAAAATAAAAAGAAAGCAAAAAGAGCGCAGAAAACAGAAAAAAAGAAAAAAAAATTAAAGAAAAAAAAACATAATTTCAAATTGAAGTAGTAGTATTAGTTGTTTTGATTTTCTTTTGAATTTATTATAAATAAACAGGTTCATATTGAGGACGATGATGTCGTGTTATTCCTAAATTAGACGAAAACAAAAACAAACTCGATCAAAATATTTTTTTTCTCTCGAATATTACTTTGTTCTTCCATAACTTGAACGAATGGTAAAAGTGAATTGAGTGGAATAGCATGTCTAGTTGAATATTGATATCCATCGAAATCAATAACTAGTAAATCTAATTTTCCATCGCGTTTACTCATTTCGAGAATATCTTCGATTTGATAGATAGATAATTGTTTAGCCATACGACCATTGATTTCAAGTATGATATCATTTTTTCTTAGGCCACATAAATATCCCGTTGATTGTTCATCGATCGTTCTGATGAAACAGAAATCATGATTTTGTACTGTAAAACCAAAGTCAAAATCGTAGGCAGATAATTGTAATCGGTATAAACGTGGCTTTAGTTCTTCGACTGAAGGTGTTTGATAATCAAAAACAATAGAATCTAAATAACCACCACGACGTTTAAGAACATGATAAGCTGGACCAGTGAGAGTAGTTAATGTGACCTGATCATTTTGTTCGAATTTACGTTGAATTAAATGTGTTATATGATTAAATGTATTTAGATTTTGAACATTCTGCGAATCAATATAGATTATATGATCACCTTCAGTTAAACCACTAGAATATTTTTCAAAGAAAATTATAAAGATTTTCTTTTTCTTCTGAAATACCTTCGTTTTGCTGGACTATTTTGATCGACTTCAAGAACAATTGGTGTATCGTAATTATCTCTTTCCGTTAGACGAAAACCACAACCACGGAACGATGGATCTTTTTGCAATAAACATTTACGTGGCAAGGGTGCATTCGGTTCGGCTGAATAAGCATTGGGTGCGTTGTAGAGATATGGTCGAGATCGGTTCGTTTCTGAATTGTAGTACCTTGGTATGGATCGATCACGTGATGATAAAGAACCATCATGATATCGTGGTTGAATAGGATCACGATATTGTCGAGAATCGTTTAGAGATGTCATAGATTTGGATGAACGTTCTGCTAAAACTTTGATATCATGTGGAGATACGAATAGACGAAGAACACCGTTTTGTTTAGCTGTTTGAATGAGTCGTTGTATGTCTATGAAAACGAAACAAAACAAATAATAATATTTATAAACAATTTCTTTTTTTTTTGTACCTTGTCGAGATCGATTTTCGATATTTTCACAATCGATTTCAACTAAACGATCGTTTTCATTTAAACCAGCTCGTTCTAAAACAACAACAAAATAACTGAAAAGAATCGATAATTTTATATTTTCGTCTACCAGCTGGTGAATTTTTCAGAATATTTCGAATAAAATGTTGGTTTTCATTTGAAATGATTTCAAAGCCAAATGGTTGATTCATTTCTGTTGTTAATCGACAATATCGAAGCAAACGTTGACCAGATACCATATCAATCGCACCTCGAGAGAGATTTTCACGTGAATAAAATAATGATAATGGAGATAATTGATGTGAACGTTGATCAATTGGAGAATGTTGCTGATTAACTGCTGCATATAAACCAGCTAAAAAAAACGAAAAAAAGTTTTTGAAAAGAAATTCGATCGAAGGTGTTGTATTACTAGTTGATCTCGATGGTCCCAATGATCGTTGACTTTCATATGGAGATACATTCGATCGAAGAGCGTTCGAATATGTCCTATCGTCACGAACAGGTGTTTGTCGATCATAATTCGATGGCGTTCGTTGAGGTGTTGCAGTACTTTGTCTCGTATCGGTCTGTGTTCGGTTCGCCGAAGGTTGAGGAGGTTTCGAATCAAATGTGTTCACAAATGGAACATAATCTGAGGCGGTATGAGTCGATGGATGTCGTTGAGGTTTTGTAATTTCGAGTTTAGCAGCAGTTGATGTTCGACTCGTCGATCGTTTAGGAGGTTTCGAATCGGATATGTTTTCGTCATTATCGTAGATCGAGGAATCTTGAGTCGATGGATTTTGTTGGGATGCTAGAATTTCGAGTTTGGGAGCGGTTGATATTCCACTGGTCGAACGTTGAGGAGGTCTTGAATCAGATGTGCTCTGTTGCTGAGCATGGATTGGAGAATCAAGAGTCGATGGATTCTGTTGGGATGCTAGAATTTCGACTTTAGGAGCAGTCGATATTCCACTTGTCGAACGTTGAGGAGGTTTGGAATCAGATGTGCTCTGTCGTTGAGCATAGATTGGAGAATCGTGAGTCGATGGATTTGCTTGGGATGTTCCCGTATCATGTCGAATTGTAGTCGGTGTTTGAGTATTCGTTCGAGAAACTTTTGGTGTTCCTTGAGCAGGAATCGGATTTTCTTTGACGATTTCAGTCACTACTGATGAATCGTGTCTCGTATCTCGACGATCAACAGTGAGAGTCGATGCACGAGTATTTGAAGGACCATAGAATTCTTCGTTAATGACTTCTAAAACTAATGGAATGTCTTGTCCACTAGGAGTAGAAACTGCAGAACGAAGAAGAGTATTGAATTGTTGGCCAGACATTTTCTGAACATTTTGACCGTTGACTGATATAATATGATCACCCGGTCGTAAACCTTTTGAGAAAAGAATAAAAAAAAACAATTTCAAACAATCAAATTCGATGATACCTTGCCGTTCAGCAGGCGAATTCGGTGCTATTTTATTGATTTTATGCGAAACAGTTCCAACTCCACTCGAATTAACACTGAAACCGTAACCAGTAAAATTTTGTATATGATAAAGTTCATATCGTCGAGCATTCGCACGTAATACATCATCAGATACGACTGGTTCAATGGGATTTTGATTAACTAAACTAGAAATACCCGTTGCTGTTGTTGTTGTCGATGCTCTTGCTATTAAATATTTTAAATTACAAATAAAAAAAAACAAAAATAAATTCAAATTTCTTACTCTGTCGATTGGAGGAAGTTCGATCTTCTGGAATTCGTCGAACTGTTGGTAAACCACTGTGAATTTGTTTGTGCTGTTGTTTGTAATGATTATATGTTGCACTATCAGCAACAAGAAGTTGTAATGGTTGAGGAAATTTCGTTCCACGTATATGCTGATGAACAGTAGTATCATCCATCTTTTCGATATTTTTGCCATTAACTTCAATTAAATGATTGTCAACTTCAATTTGACCTAGAACAGCTTCTAGAATATTCACAAAACAGATTTATTTTCGAATAACCAAAAAAGTTCATTTGAGTTTTTAACCTCGAATCGGTAAAAATTTTAATGAATGAAATTTTTCTCGTCGATGATAATTCAATTCAATTCCATAGGATTCGGTTGGATTTGCACGTGCTATTGTATATAAACGAATATTATCTTGATTGGTCGTCGTCGTCGTTTGAGGAAAGAACGGTCCACTTGCTGTCATATCTGGACTTCGTGGTTCGTCATTTCGAACTTTTGGAAACAGAAAAATACTTTCAATGACAAACTATTTCATTTCCTACCATCTGCAATGTTAATATAATCTTGATCTCGTGATTGTGGTTGTTGTTGCCGTCGTAATTGTTCGGGAAGCGATGATTTTTTATACTCTTTCGATGTTAAAGGTATTCCATTGTCTTGAAAATATTTGTACGTAAACGTATCAACAACATACAATTTAACAAAACGTTTCTTTTTTGCTGCACCTAATTTGTCGCTAATTGCTTTACTCGATTCAGTATTAACATATTTATCATTGATTTCCAATACTCGATCACATTTACGTAATGATGTTCGACTTGCTGGAGTATTTGGATGCACTTCTTGAATATAAACACCGATGTCATGCGCTCCATTCACAATTTCAAAGCCAAATGTTTCTTCACCTTTCAGTAGTTTAATTTCACATGAACGTGGCGTATATTTCGGAAACATTGTATATTCTTTGGGCATTGTTGGCGGTGTTTCATGAGTAATTGCATATTGTGCATTGAATTCAATACCTTTAGCTTTCAATGGATCATAGAAACGTTTTTCAATAACTAGTAGATCGATTCTATTTTGAGTATCACGAGCATTTTTAATTGCTTGTGTAACTGTTGAATATTCAGCATTGGACACATCTTGACCGTTCACAGAAAGAACAGCATCGAGTATTTTCAATTTAGCTGCAGCTGCTGGACTGTTCGATTCGACTGTTCGAATTAGATGCGGTGGTCGAGGACAATTTTCAAGATTAAAACCGAGGCCAGTAAAATTCGGCCAAGTATGTAATATACATCGACGAAAATTGGCTCGTTGCAATTCAGTTCCGGTATTATTTCCTTGTGCCATATGTTTACTTCAATATTAGAACAACAATAACAACAAAGAAAAATGTTTCAAATATTCGTTTCGTTCTTTTTCTATTGTAACCACACCGAGATTTCTTTTTTGTCTTAAAGAGAGAAGAGAAGAAAAAAAACGAGTAAACCTGTCTGATAAGCACAACATATACATGTATTAAGGATGACATATAAAACAAGAGAGAAAAGGAAAAGTGAAAAGCTACATGAATATTTACTTTCTTCAAATTAAATACTGAATCAAAATTTGACGATTGTCTTGTGCATGTTTTTTTTTTCGCTTATTGTATAAATAGACGAAGGAATAAAAAGGTTCGACAGTCAATCATTAATTACATATTTCTCAAAAGGAAAATGGAATGTTGAAAAGAAAAGAAAGACGAAGCACGAAATGTCCTTCGTTGTGACTTCACTTTTTGTCTTCGAAAAGATAAGATAACAAAAAGCAAGCGAGACGAAATGATGATGAATTCCTACCGTACCGCCGAAGCGCGAAAAGAAAACAATGTTCACTCGTTTTTTTTTCTGTCAATGGAATTTATAGTCGATACATCGAACAAACCGTTTATGATCTTATTGACAGTAATAAAATAATGAGAAATCGTATTTGAAGAAAAGATTATGTTGATGATAATAATCATAAAATACATTTTATAAATAGAAGAAAAATGTTCGGTTTTAGCATGTTTTTTTTCTCTTGTGGTTTTGATCAATCGAATCGATTGTCAATGACAAAGAAGTCTTTCAATTAATCAAATAATAATGTTCTTTTTTTCTTTTATTTTATTGAAATTATTAGTTGAAACATCAGGTGTCAAGGATGTAAAAATTCGTTTTTTTTTCTGTATTGACAAAACATTAATTTGGTTTCTATTTGATAGACAAAACTATTCTCTCTCTCTCTCTCTGTATTTGGTTTTTTTTTATAACTTTTGTAATCAATGAGAAATACAATGTAAAGTACACCATAAATCTCTCTGGAATGAGATAAAAAAAACGGTGTGTTTTGTCAAATTACATTTGAATATTTCGTTGAAGAAATAAATCTTTTAGAATATCATCGAGAATTTGATTATGTCCGGTTAATTGTCGGGCAATTTGAACAGACCATTCGAAATATTCAGTTATTCGTTCATCAGACCAACCGACTGGTCGAACACGATTTAAATCTCGTAGATTATAGATTTTATCTGCTAAACGAACGAGTATAGCATCGTGTGTTAAATTCTTTGCATTTTCGATTTGTAATTGTTTACGTTCCTTTTTTTTCAAATCTTTATCATCACTTAATTCTAAAACTAGATCTTTGAAAAACAAAACACAAACATAGAAATAAATTTTTCTCCGAACAATTTATCAATACTAGCAATACGTTGTCCGAATTCGTTTTCAAGTTCTTGAAAAGTTGTTTCAGTATCTTCGATTGTATCATGTAAAAGTGCCACCTGAAAATCGATGTTCTCTCATGTATTTGTTAAAAATAAAAGAAATTACTGCTAGTATATCATAATCGAGAATACCAGCTTCATTACTCAAAATATGAGCTACACCGATCGGATGATTGATGTACGGTGTTTTCTCGGGATCTTTTCGTTTTTGTGAACGATGTTTGTACGCTGCAAATTGAAGAGCTTTCATAAATTTATCCATATCTACATATACACGTATGTACGAAATAAAATGTATTGCTAAGAAAAATTCGATTTTTTGTTAATAATAAAATTTTCGTTAGATTCGTCAAATAAAATTGAAAGAGAAAAACAGAAGAGAAAAGAAGATTTTCGCTTTTTTTTCCTACTAACTAGAACTATACATCATCACCGAGATGTATAGAGGAAGAAGAAGAAGAAAAAAAAAGAATGTTTTTGTAAAATATTGGCGTATAATTGCATTGCTATTGCGTTCGAAATCATCGTTCGTCATCAGGAAGTTCACTGATCGTATTTATTGGATATTGAGTAAGTTTATTCTTCTCAGTACTATCGGATATAGTTAAATTTCCAACAGATTCAACACTAAATCGATTATTTACAACTAAAATAAATGTCAAAAGAAAAAGTTCGAATGAATAATATTTCGAATGAAAATCAATCTATTCACCATGAGGAGGTGTTGTAGTCGTCGTTATTGGCGCTGATTTCATTGTTGAATCAGTTATTCTTCCGATAAAATCATCGAGAATTTTATAATTTAAATTTGTATTCAATGTTTCTAATGGTTGGACATCTACTGTTTCGGCACAGACTACTAATTTATCAAAACAGAAAAACAACAACAATAAACGAAACGAATATTCTTATTTTTCACATACATTCCGTTTGTCTCGGTCCGGTTAAAACAGGCGGCGTTTTTGCACCACTAATCACTCGAGTACTGAATATCTTTGATACATGATTAGCTAGAAATATAAAGTTGAATTTTCGCAATTAAATTTTCGTTGTTTTTCTTTCGTACGATTGTATTTGTCTGGTGAAGCACCATGAATTGTATTGTAATAATTATGTGATAATGTTGATTCTGAATAAAACAAGAAGACAAATTACATTCGATAGTTTCGAATATGAGAGAATATGTTGAAATTAAATTAAACGAGCCACCCTTATTGATAAATCAAAGTAGCAAGAAAATCAGAGATAAATCACGCAAGAAGAAACAAAAAAGAACCGAAATCAGATTGCCCCTGTGCAACTATTGTGTACCCGAATTTCGTCGAAATTGTTCGGACAAAGTCATTTGCCTATTCAAATTGGCGAGAGAATGACGCGAAACAGCAGCCGATTTTCGACGTATTTGTGCCGAAGTTAAAGCAAATGGTGCGAGGTCTAGAAGAAGGGTTTATCAAGCAACCGAAAGAAAGAACAAATTAATCTATATAGTTGGGTTAGTGTGAAATTCTAGAATAAATTGTCTAATAAGATCAATAGACTCGAACCTAATTTATGACGATGAAAAATTTTGCCTTATGAAATATACGGATGAATATTAATGCTTTTGATTTCGATGTACAGAAACAAAATTTCCGTCGACTTACGTTGTAAATCAGATTCATCATCTTCGAGAGATTTTGGTTTCATAAAAGGATTTGTTGGTTCTAAATAAAAAAAATTAATTTTAACATAAAAACTTATCCGATTAAGTCGTTAGAATACGTTTTATTAGATTAGTTTCTTTTGTTACCAAACCCGTACTATTTCTATAGATTGTTCTACTTGAAAACGATCGTTGTTTCACGATTTTTGCTTGAGTTCTATCAACGGAATTGCGTTTGATATCAATATGTTCTGTTGATGGCAACGATGATGACATTGTTGTTTCGTCAATATCTTCTAATGGACTTTTTATTGGAATAATACTTCCATATCTCGGTGGACTATGTGCTGCTTCACGATTACTCTTCGGTAACGATGTTCGAGCTGGATTTGGAAAAGACCAATCTGAATCATTCTGAAAATAAATACACAAAAAAAAACAGGTAAATCGAATCGAATTTCAATGCACATACTTCAGATTGAACATCAAAACAACCGTAAGCACCCGGTGAGAAATGTAGTTCAACATGAAAACGTTTTTCTGAATCTTCTTTTTCGCTTGAATCTTCATATAACATAATCACAATTTGTGTTAAATAATTCAATTCAGAAACGGTATCTAAATATTCCATTGAACGTTTCCATTGTTCATCGGCTGCCGGCTATGAAAATAAGAAATAAAAGAACGTATATTTGATGGATTTCTTCATCATACATTTAATAAACCACCATAACGAATAGCTGTTAGCAGAGAATGAACGTGCGATTCACTTGTAAAATATAACCGTGTACGAACATGTCGACCAGGTGTTTGAATACCTTTCGAATAACTAAAAACAGTGAAGATTAAATAACGAAAAATAAAGTATGAATGCTGTTGCATGCATGAAAAAAAAACCACTAGGAATAAGATAAATAAAATTCCCGATTCAGTCAGTCAATCATTCGATACCTGATAGGATCTGAATCGCATTGATTCAAGTACCTAAGAAACATGAATTATTAATCTTTGAACGAGCGAGAAGCATTTGCCTTCATATTAGAGTTTAAAAGCGTATGATTCATATTTACCTTGGATCGAGTTTATTAACATGTTCATTATGCGTAAGATTGCCCGTTAAATTACTTTCAAGATCTGTGAAAAAGAATGTTTTGTTTAGATAAACAATAATCTGTTGATTTACCAGCTCGAATTTTTCGTAATAATGGCGTTACAATTCCTCTGGCAATGTTTAGTTTTTCTTCAATTGTTATTCCATATTCCTACGAAATCAAAAAGAAGAACGATTGTAAATTTGATTCAATTGATTTCTTCGTACTTGTGGTACGACAATATCAGCTAATGCTTTCGAACAAAGATACAAATCCTTAGCCTGAGGATATTGAATCATGTCTTTATTATGCAGCAAATCATATTTAATTGAATCATAAATATCAGGTACTTTGGATATATTGAATTTTTCTTTATGACTATTATAGAAATCTTTTCCTAATTTTAACCCTAAAAACAAACAAAAAACAAATATTTGACAAATCGAAAAGAAAACAAAGTGATTACATCGTCGTGAACATAGATCCCATTTTTCGTAATCATAAAGTGTTTCTAAACAATCATAATCCAATAGAACTTTCTTTTCATAATAAATAGATAATGTATCGAACCTGAACCCTCTTTTGGCATTCGTTCTAGAATAGTAGTATTCATCCCATGAATATAATCTTTGATTTTTCTGCACATAGTCACTGGATTTTCAATGTAATCCATTGAAGTAGTTAACGAACGTGCACGTGTTGGTGCAATCTAGAGAAAAAACAAACAAAGCATGAAATAATTCAGTCTTCTGTTAGTATTTTACGATATCATAATCTTCTTTTGTGAATGTTCGATCTTTAGCCAATTGATCGTGTAAAGCTTGTTTGACTTTCTGTTGTTCTTTGGTCGAATCAACATCATTATCAAGTAATCCGTTTGTATTCGCACTTTTAACCATTTGAACAAGTATAGGTGCTAGTTCACCTTCGAGTGCTAAAAGACCTTTAGCAAATGCAGCTGCTGTCATCTGTACACGACCTTCGTCCGATGCATAGATTTTAAGATCATGTCGAAATGTGGAATGTAAACGAAGAAGGCCGATATCTGAACGATCATCACCAGCACCTTGACCACCAGGATACATTTTTCTAAAAGCCTAAACAAAAGATTTTCCAATGGTAAATCATAGATTTCAATCGATTCTTCGTACTTTTCCAAGAGCTTCAGCTTGATCACGACCAGTTTTAGTTAATTGTCCGCCCCATTTAACAATCAACAGTAAAGATGGTTGCGAAGGAACATCACTAAGTTCTATATGAGAAAAACAACATGTCAATTAACAATATAAAATAATATCTTGTCGTACCAGCTTCACTACTCGAAGGTTTCGGTGGACCTTTGGGAAGATATTTTAATTGAATTTTCCTATTTATACCCGAAAAATGTCCGTATAATTCGAGAACATGTTTTAATTGCATTAATTTGCTGCGTGTTTCAGGTGAATTTGGAAATTGCTAAAACAGACGAGATTGTCAGTGAAAACTACGAAATCATTTGTTCTATGATTTACAGTAAGATTATTATCGTCAAGTTCTTTCAAAAGAGTTCGTGCAATCTCCAATACTTCCTAAACATTCAATCGAATTCGAAATAATTCGAATTTTCGAATGAAAAACTAACTTGAAGTTGACCAGGATGTTTCAATTTCAAATGGCCCTGTTTCGGTCCATTGTATTTCTCGAACAATTGAAAAAATCTGTAAAATTTTACAATTTCATTGTTTTGTCTTTTCTCTCTTCTCAAATCTCTTACAAAGGATGTAGAACAGCCATTTTCATTTTTTGTTTCGGTGTTCGATCACCATGTCGAATAACGGCAACTAAACAGCGAAGTTCCATTTCTGCGCCCAATGCTGTCGGAACAATCGGTGGACCATCGGGCGGATCAGCTAATGAATAAGGAATGGAACGTGCTAATGGTACTCCACTCACAATCGTATGTCTAAAATACAAAATTCAAGATTGAAATGTTTTCTTCTTCGATTCTTACCGGAGAATTAATGCACAATCATCATAATATTTCGTACTATTTTTAACAAAACTAAATCCATTGACATCGCAAACAAACGATTTGCCTTCGGCACGAAGTAAATCAAAACCACAAACAGTTTGCTAAATCACAAAAGAAACATAAATATGAATGCGTTTCGTTTCAATTTTCATTTCTACTTTGAATGCTTGACAAATTTTCCTTGCTATTAATTTCTCTTCGGCACGTAGAATGACTGGATATCGAACTTCCTTGCCGAATTCATCACGATCGACTTTACCATCCAATCCAGGCGATTTTCTTGCTTCAGCATGTGCATATTCAATGCCGACCGTGTACACTTTAACATCAGTTCCATCGGTTGGCATGAATTCTTCGTAGATATATGAGCCATCAGTACGAATGTTGTTGACACCTTGTTCATAAGTACTACTGTGATTACCAATCTGTGAGAAGAGAACATCAGTGTTTCGTTTCAGTTTTCTATTGATAGGATAAGATAAGAAAAATTTACTTTTCGAAATAATCTCTGCGAACCACCGCCAACTGACGGTGGAAAATAGATGTAAACATCATGATTTTCAGCTGACACAGGCTTTTCAACGAATGGTTTATGAAAAATTTGTCCATCGATTTCGATTTGATCTTCTTGTTCATGAACAACGGATAATGTTTGCCATGTTCCATCTGAATTCATTGTTCGTCGTAAGACTGCATATCTCGGCTGAGCTATGCCAGCTTCTTCTAAAATTTCATGAACTCTCACTCGATCCATAATATCCCACTGTTTATCCAAATCATTGATGAGAACTGGATTTCGTAAACGTGCGTATTCTTGTGCTTTAACAAGAGGAAAACCTTTACTATGAAAACTAATTAAAGCATGACAAAATGGCCATTCTTCAATGGGCTTTTCATGTATAGTTGTTTCATCAAAAATAACAATATCAAAATAATCGAATTGTTTGAGACGAGAAAGAATTTCTTCCATTGGTTTAGCCTTGATCTTGGCCCATTGTGCACAAACACCAACAATGATCGTTGGTCGATCTTCCTAGAATACGACAGAATTTTCAATCGATTGAAATTGTCAAAAATTTGATTTTACTTCACTATCATTAATAGGATTCATATTATCGAATATATCTTCGCTATCATCTTCATTGATTGATTCATTATCGTATTCATCGGGTTTCGTACTCGAATTATGCTCACTCATCGTTTATCTTCTAAGAATCAAAGCAATAACACTCTCATCGATATCAATCAGTACATTTTCTTCGATAATATGATTGTATATTATTTGATATAAATCATCATCATATTTTGATGAATAGATATTGGTTCATCAATAAAGAAACTAGCCTATAGAAAATCATTTTGGTTAACGCCCTCTGTTACTATTGTTTTAAAAAAGAAAAACGTGAACAACAACGATAATAATAATAATAATAGAAAAAACATATTTTCTTTCTCTATCGATACGAAAAAAAGCAACAATGTACAATTAGTCAAGTTGTTCTCTTTTTCGTCGTCGTCTTTTTCGTGATGTTGAGAGAATTAAATTCGCTGGCAGATTCTGTAGAGATTTTTTCGTCAAATCTGGCTTTGACTGTTGTATATCCATGATTTGTACTGATGAGTTCGTACGTTTGGTTGTTAAACTTAAAATAATTAATAAAATAATTATACCGAGTGTAATAGTACCGAAAGCCATGTATTGAATTCGTCGCCAGAAGATATCACGTTCTTGTGTTTTACGGTAATTAGTTATACCTGGAAAATAGACAGAATACCTTTAGAAAAAAAGAAAATTACGATGTTGTCGATAAAAAAAGATAATTGACATTTGCATTATTGGTAGGACAGTTTTAATAAAAATGAAAAAAAGAAATTACGCAGCTAATTTACGGTTGAATGAAGTACGATAATAAAGGGGGAAAAACAAGTTTCCTATTTTTTTCTTTGCGTTTTTACCGAAGACAAGATTTTCATTTTTATTGAGCATTTCTTTTGACCGAACATGTAATTGATCTAATTGCTCATGTCGAATAGCGGCATGTTCAAGTGCTTGACGAAGATGTTCGTCAGTTTGATCGGCAATTTTATTTAAATTCTCGATATGTTCTTGACTTTGTTGAATATTTGTTCTTGTTGACAAATTTTTCGACATAAGAAATGCAAAATTTTTGAATAAAAATGAAAAAAAAACAGCGCGCGTCAACTTCATGTCGACAGTTTAACTGTCAATCGACTACTACCAGTAAACTATTTATTATTAGACAAAATAAATAAATAAATATATTTATATTTATATATATATAATAGTTTTCTGATTTAATCGTCAATTATGACGAGCCCGAACCGACCATTGATATCGTAAATGTTTTCGTGAACGAATTCGTATGTAACAACAAAGAGTTTCAATAATAGCTTGACGAAAATTTCGTGAACTATAGACATATAAAAATGGATTCAACAGTGAATTAACATAGCCAAACCAAAATATAATGATTTGTAATGAATCAGGAAATTTATTTGGATAGAATATCGTTGTCGGATAGGAAATTATAAATGGAAGCCAACAAATAAGAAAAACAGCTAATAGAATTCCTAAAGAACAGAGAATTACCGAAGCACGTTTTTTTTATTTAATGAATTTACCTAGCATTCGACTAGCTTTTTGATTACGTCTCAGACGTGCTTTATTTCTTTCATGCATAAATTGTGCTATAGCACGTTGACTATAACGATTTGAATTGTATGATGTTGATAAACGTGATGGCGGTGTACAACGAGTAATACATCGTTGATTATTATCATGTTGATTTTCGAATGATGAACTATGATCAGTATCGATTGTTGGCGATCCAACATTGCCTATGCATTGGGCTGATGAATAGGATTGTGAACGACTTCGTTCAGGTGAAAGAGAATTCTTAGTTGACTCGATAGATTCTTGTTGTTGTTGTTGATCTTGGACAATTGCTTTTGTGGTTAGAATTTTCGATGGTATTTGTTGTTGACAATAATAATATGTTATACATTTAGCTGCTGGTAATGATGACGTACGACTGCTTAATCGTGCTCGAACTAATTGCTGTTCTTCATCTTCTAATTGCACATTCAATTCATTCATGCAACGTTTTTGTCCGATAAATGTTGCTGTGGTTGTTGTTTGTTTTGTCGAACGTATTGGCTGAATATTATTTGGTAATTTAACACTTAATGATTGACTTTTACGTTCAGAATTATTTGTTGCTGTTGTTGTTCGTCGTGTTTTAGTTATTATATGACGATATTCATTCGAATTCGGTTGCTGTGTTATAGCTATTTCATGTATAATAATTGCTTGATCAGGATGTTTGGTTGCACTTGTTTTTGTTCGATTACGTAGGAAATATTTTGATAAAAGTAAACGTATCGATGAAAGTGACGTCGATGTTGTATGACTCGATTTTTCACTCATAGATTTACTTGATAGAAATGATGTTTTCATTTCTTGACCCAATAGAGTTGTATTCAATGAATCCCACGTACCTCTGATCTAAAAAAAGATACTAATTTAATCAGAATATTCTTTTTTCGTTTTTTTTTTTGTGTTTTTTCTTTGATCATTAATTAAACAATCTCGAACTAGTATCTCTCTCTTTCTTTCTTTCGCCCTCCGTTTTTTTTCTTGTTGTTTTCTTAATTCACAAAGTAGATTAAAAATATTAATAACAGATTAGACATAATCCTTCTTTCGAATCCTCAAAGCGATACATGACAGATACACATATGGTCTATTTATATCTTAATAATATATATATTCATTCATTCTTTTTACTTACTAGAACTTCAATGTTTTTAATATTAACAATTATTCGCGAATAACATGCCAGCATAAATAATAGTGGAATATAATAGAAAAATATACATAGACTAAGAATAATAAGCGGTGTGGCTGGATGAACACATGATGGTTGTGTTCGATTGATAAACGATCCGATTAAAACTGAACCGGGCCATATGACAAATGGAATAAGCCATGAACTAATTATAAAGATGATAACAGACGTATACGAACGATTACGAAGATGAAAATAGGGTGCTAGAGAAGAAAAAAACAACAACGAACGTTAGTTAAAATTTAAACGAAAAGAAATCCTACCTGTCAATGCCCAATATCGATCTAAAGCCATTGATGCAAGTGTAAGAAATGAAGCTGTTGAACAAGTAAAGTCTATTGACATCCAAACGTAACAAAGACGATAATCAAAAGGCCATTTTGAATGTAGTGTATACATTGACATTAATGGCATGACAAAAAGACCAACGAAAAAGTCAGCAAGACATAAACTAACGATGAAATAATCCGAATAAGATCGAGCTCGAAGTCGAAATTTCACCGATAGTAATACTAAGCCATTACCTGATCAAAGTAAAAGAAAAAAAAATGAAATTTTTTTGTTATTTTGTTTTATGTCGTCGGTCAATGTGACATTTTAATATTGATAGAGAACAAATAAATATTATACACACCTAGGATTGTAATTATAGTTATTGAACTACAAAGAACAAGAATAATAATCTTGCCCATTGACCATTTGAATGGTAATTCGTTATGAATTGTTGAATTCATTGAAAAAACGAAAAAGATAAACTGTTTATTTCGATATTTTTAAAGTGAAAACATCGATTGACAAGATGATTGATCACAAAAATACGGGGACGGATATTACTAGATTTTCAATCTAAAATCAAATCAAAGAAAGAAAGAATATATTTAACATTAGCTATTCTAAAATGTCATTTTAATCAAACTAATTCGGTGATGCATGAGACGTTTTATACGAGCGTCGGTTAGGAAAAAGTGAAAGTAGACGAGAAAAAAAAAGAAGATAAAGGAAAAACTGCAGGCAGATCGAATGAATAGAATAAAAGAACACATACACACACACATAGTAAATCTTTTTATGACAAAATTTAATTAATCTACTTATCAAGTATTGTTTGCTATCAAGAAGAATCGACAAAAACATAACTTTTTTTCTTCTTCATATGCGTGGGGTATAAGTAGATGGCTATATTATCTTCGGAAAAAAAATCTATGAAAATGCGTTTGATTACAGAAGAAGAAAAAATCAAATAAACAGACAACCAGCCAATGATTTATCACAAATGCAATCAATATAAGTGTGTTTTCCTTGAATTTAGGGTCCGACAAAAAAATCAATCAGTTTGATTGATAGGTAAACTAACTCATCAACTTGATTTTGTTTTCTTTTTGACAAAAAAAAAGAAAAACATCCATGACGAATTAAACGATAAGAAAAAGGAACGAATGATTTACACGTACGATTGGTGCAAAGGAACAAAAACGGGGTCATTCATATAGTTCTTCACAATTTTATTTGTACCAAAAAGGTGAAATGTGATGAGTGCTTATCAAAAGAATACTTATTATCAATGTGGATAGGAATTACGTTTTTTTATTTTTCACTTCGAAGCGTTTATCTTGTTCTATATTAACTTTAGACTAGCATTCTCATTCAACACCCGTAATTAGTTTGTTATTTTATCGAAGAAAAAAAAACAAAAAAAGATCAAAGTACTGCATTCATGTCAGATGAAGATGATTTTTTTTGCACTAAAAAAGCTTTCAATAGTAGTATTTGAAGAAAGGAAAGACGAAAGGAGCTAAAGTTTGACAAGCACTTCTATTGTGTTACTTATTATGAAATTTCGAGTATTTGAAAGCGTCTACTTAGATGAAACCGGAAAGAGAAGAAGTCAAGAATGATAATAAATATGAGTGTTAGAGATAATGGAAATCAAAAGTGCAATGTAGAATTTTTGTCTTTCCTATAGACGAAAAAAAAAACAAACTAATCCTTACTGTTAATGCGATGTTTGAAACAAAAGAAAAAATTC
>ERZ778019.944-NODE-944-length-46305-cov-12.771157_pt1 | contig 46305 bp, 54 predicted proteins | sample MGYA00375749_ERZ778019 | MGnify/ENA primary metagenome ERZ778019 (study PRJEB29350, sample SAMN05389821) | bioreactor metagenome | isolation source: Ammonium sulfate bioreactor | place: South Africa: University of Cape Town | collected 2014-03-17 ... | reverse complement strand
ATGTAACATATGTTGTCTCGAGAAAACAATAACATAAAAGATAGTATTGAGTTAGAAAACTGATCACGAAGACTTATTTACTTTCTTATCGTACTCACAGTCGATTGGATGGTGTGTGTTTTTTTCGTAACTCAATATTCTATTCTCTCGATTTATTCGATTAAACAACAAAAAAAGGAATTCATGCAGATAATTAACAACACCCACAAATTTTGTCATCGCTTGCTGCATCATATTAGTGTAGTTGTATTTGACATTTCTTCCTCTTCTTTTCATTCGAACACTCGTTAAGTTCTTCTTAAGAGTTTGTCAATAGAAAACCGAGTGCGTGCAAATACAATTTAGGTTTTCAAGAAAATAAGAACGCATGATACTCTTATTTAGTATTAGAGATTTAATTGCAGAGAGAAAGAAAGAACAGACAAGATTCGTGGTTTCGATTACAAATAAATATGATAGAGAACCAGAGAGAGAGAAAGAAAAAAAGTAAAGACATAGCCTTGCGTAAACCGAGATGCCTTGAAGTAAAATAATTGCGGATGAAAAAGAATCGATAGAACGAAGCAAAGAAATTGCTTCGACTGACCAAAAATAAATATACTTTGACATTTTGTCTAATGTCTTTATTTGGTTTGCTAGGGTAGAAACAGAAAGAGGAGGAAGCCTTGATTGAAGTCTTTATATAAGTATAAAAAAAAAGCAAGATAGTTATATGATGAGAATGTCAGCTGCTTGAGAGATAAATACACGGGGTTTAATTTTTTATTGTTAGATTGAAATTATGGTCGAACTCAAAGAAAGAGAAAAATGGACTGGCAATGCCGATTTTCTGTTTTCATGTATTGGTTATGCCATTGGTCTTGGCAATGTCTGGCGATTTCCTTATCTCTGCTATCAATATGGTGGAGGTTTGTGATAAAAAAAAGATAATTGAAAACAAAAACCCGGATTGTTATTGGTTTTTTATTTAGGCGCATTTCTGATTCCATATTATGTAACATTAATTTGTGGAGGAATACCATTATTTTTTCTTGAAGTCGCTCTCGGTCAATATACGAGCATCGGTGGTCTTGGTATTTGGAAAATTTGTCCGATTTTTAAAGGTGTTGGTTATGCTGCAGCTATAATAGCATTCTGGTTGAATTGCTATTATATTGTTGTTTTAGCTTGGGGGTTGTATTATGCGTATAATTCAATAATAAGCTCATCAGTCTTACCTTGGTCAACATGTGGTCATTGGTGGAATTTAGATTCTTGCCGTACATTGAGTCAAGTACGAAATATAACTCAAGCAGCACAATGTACAGTTGCACATTTGTCTGCGAATCAAACAGAAGTTTGCTTGAAAAATCTAACAGAACATCTCGCACAATTTACAAGTCCAGTTAAAGAATTCTGGGAGTATGTTTGTTTGCTTTTTTTCGTGAAAGAACATAATAAATAATCGTTTTGTCTTCGATTTAGACGTAATGCTTTACAAATTACGGCCGGTATTGAAGAGCCAGGCGCAGTACGTATTCCTTTACTTATAACATTGGGCATCGCTTGGATAGGATGTTATTTCTGTATATGGAAAGGTGTCAAATGGACGGGCAAAGTCGTTTATTTTACGTCGATGTTTCCCTATTTACTTTTGTTTATTCTACTTATTCGTGGACTAACACTCGACGGTGCCATGGATGGAATCAAGTATTTATTTATACCTGATCTATCGAAATTGAAAACATCGGCTGTAAATATCAAAAAAAAAAGAAAACATTTTTTTGTCATAGCTCATATTTTTATAGCTTTGGATCGAAGCATCGACGCAGATTTTCTTTAGTTATGGACTCGGTTTAGGTGCATTGGTTGCATTAGGAAGCTATAATAAGTTTCATAAAAATTGCTACAGGTAAAAAAACTTTGAAAACAAGAAAAAAATAATAAAACAAGTCCATTCGATATAGGGACACGTTGATATTGGCAGCATTTAACGAAGGAACCTGTTTAATTAGTGGTTTTGTCATTTTTTCTGTTATTGGATTTATGGCAAAAACCGAAGGAAAAAAGATTAGTGAAGTCGCTGATTCAGGTAATGAATAAATTTTGAAAAGATAAGCTCGATGAAGCTTTTTTTTCTTCTATAGGACCTGGCTTAGCATTTGTTGCATATCCAGCTGCAGTTGCACAACTGCCATTTGCTCCATTTTGGTCAGCTCTATTTTTTATCATGTTAATTTTTATCGGTCTCGACAGTCAGGTTCGAACTTCTTTTGTTTTCCTTCGTAAAAAAAATCTCTCGTCTTGCAATTCAGTTCGTTACTCTCGAAGGATTCATCACTGCGTGTGTTGATGAATGGCCAATTCTTCGTCGACGAAAGGAACTCTTCATTGCATTCGTTTGCTTTATATCCTATCTCATCGGCATACCAACAATAACTCAGGGTGGCATGTACGTATTCAAAATTCTCGATTATTATTCGGCAAGTGGCTGGTGCCTACTTGTCTTGCTCTTCTTCGAATGTATAAGTGTCTCGTGGTTTTATGGAGCCGATCGATTCTATGAAGATATTCGAAATATGATTGGTTATCATCCGGGTAGATTTTGGAAATGGTGTTGGATTGTCTTTACACCTTTTCTTTGTACTGTAAGAACAAATTGACTCACTTTTTTTATTCGAAGATTTTCATTTTCCTCTTTGTTTTTGTTTTAAAGAGCATTGCAATCTTTAGTCTTATTGAATATGAACCCGTGAAATATAAAACCTATACATTTCCTAAATGGGCTGAATATACCGGTTGGTGTATTGCTCTTTCGTCAATCTTAGCCATTCCGATTTATGCAATTATTTTATTGGCAAGACAAACCGGTAGCTTAAAAGAGGTATGTCGAATGAAATAAGAAGAAAAAATCTTCCATGAAATTGATTATTTAGCGATGGATCAAAGTTACAACATCAACAATCGATCGAAATTCTTCGTTCGACGGCGATGAAAATGAAACAAAACAACACATGCTTGTTGAACGTACAACCGCGATGACAAATCTATAATAACATTCGTTTTTTTCTTTTTTCTTTTCTGTTTAATTAATGTCCTGTCATTTTAATCATTCGTTTAGTGTTCTTTTACGCAATAATCTAGTCATCACTATCATATATAATAGCTTGTAGAACTTATTTGGGATACATATAAATATAGACATAGATATAGATATATGTTTAACTTTCTCTTTCAATAAGCTCGTTAAAAATCGATGACCTTGTCGTGTTCGTTCTCTCTCGTGTACAGAAAAGAAGAAAATCGTTGATGATGGTCAGTGCTATGCGCTGTTCGATGTTGACTTATGGCTCTGTGACCTCGTGCTGATGCGTTGAATATTGAACGAAGCAAATGCGTCCGTGCATTGTTGAGAGAAAGAAATATTCATACGCACACACCTTTCTCCTTTCATTTCGCTTTTAGATGAGTGATCTAACTTTGATTCTCTCAAATCTTGAATCGTTAAAACATGAACATAGTCTTTTATTATCGTCGTCGATTGATCAAACTAAAATTGGCGGACTTGAACAAAGTTTAAAATCGATTGATTTAGGCATTGATGAAACTTGTGTTATGTTACAATTGGAGAATTATTTCGAAAATTTAAATAATGAAAATGACAAATTAATGTTACAAGTTCAACGGTTGACTCAAGAAAATAATTGGTTACGTGATGAGTTATCTTTTACAGAAAAAAATCTACAAACAAGCATGGAAATACAAGAAGATTATCAACGTGATATACGTTCATTAAACGAAAGTTTATCATCGATGAATTCCATTGAACGGCATAAAGAAATTGCAGAAGAATGTCTAACAAATCCAAAAACATATTCCGAAATACCAGCACGTTTTCGTACATTGCATAATCTTGTTATTCAATATGCACAAGCTGGTCGATATGAAGTCGCCGTTCCATTATGTCGGCAAGCTCTTGATGATCTAGAAAAAACACACGGTCACATGCATCCAGATGTTGCAACGATGTTGAATATTCTCGCGCTCGTTTTTCGTGATCAGAATAAATTTCACGAAGCTTTACAATTACTTCAAGAAGCATTGAATATTCGAGAGCAAACATTAGGCCATGATCATCCAGCTGTAGCAGCAACATTGAATAATTTAGCGGTACTCTATGGTAAAAAGAATCGATATAAAGAAGCTGGTAAGTTGCGAGATTGATAGACTTCTTTTGTTTGATTATTATTATTGTTCAATAGAACCGTTGTGTAAACGAGCGTTAGAAATTCGAGAGAAATATTTCGGTCGAGATCATCCTGATGTTGGCAAACAGCTGAATAATTTAGCTTTATTATGTCTTAATCAAGGCAAATATGATCAAGTCGAAGAATATTATAAACGAGCTATTGAAATCTATTTAAAATCATTTGGAAAACATGATTTAAATGTTTTGAAAAGCAAAAATAATCTCGCATCAGCATATCTCCGCGAAGGCAAATGCAGACAGGCTCTTGATTTGTATCGTGATATTCTCATCGATGGTTCATCGACAACGAATCGAGATATATTCGTAATGATATTCAAAAATCTGAGCAGTCTTTGTCGTCGGCAAGGTTTTCATGATCAAGCTGACTTTCTCGATTCATGTTTAAACAAATCCGACGTACCCAATCGCGTATTGGACATTATCAAACAATTTCGAACATCAAACGATACCACCAGTCAAACTTCTCTATCTCATGAATACGGTAGATTACGCCGAAGTGGTTCATTTCAAAAACTACGTCAAAGTATTCGACGTGGTTCGGAAAAACTCGTTCAAAAACTTCTTGGAACACCAGTCAATCATCTTCCATCATTTAATTCGATGCAATTTCATCAATCGGAATCGGTTATGAAACGAACATCATCTCTTTCGGTTCTCAGTCATCAATCACCATCGGAAATCAATCGAACGTTCGCACCAATCTGTTCGATTGACCAACAAACGAAACAACAATTCGTACCACCGTCTCGAGGACGATTGATTAGTGCGGAAAATATTCATTGAAAAGATGTTTGCTTTTTCGATTCTAGTCATTTTTTCGATTACATTCCTTAAGCGCGTAATTATATTTAGTTTTTTTGTTTGTTTGTTTGTTTTTATTTAATAATAATGAATTCTCATTGTGTTACGAAATTTCTCGATAAATTCGGTTCGAAAGATCAAGTAGAGAGAAGAGATTGTGTTTTAATTTTGCGTTTTGCTTGTTAGTATGGATTTATTAAAGATCCTCGACAAGAAAAACCCACTGATTTCACAGCGATAAACGCGATTTCGTCATCGGATAATGAAACATGTAAAATGCCGAATGATATTCTTTGCTGACAAAGTATCTATTTGTAGCCGATGTAGAGTTAGATAAGATCAATTCGGAATTAGCTGATCTTCTACATGGATTAGAATTAAGAAAACGTTCGTATTTTGTCAATATGCCATCGACGGTGTATAGTATCGGTAGATCGAAATTTTGTTTATTTGAATGAATGCTTTGTTTGTCCGTTCGTCAGGCGGATACATATTTGATGCAATTCGAAAGGAACGTCATGCACCGAAAAATGATTGGAAATGGGATGTTGAACGAAAGAAATTGTCGAAGATACCACCGATACCTGGAGAAGGAAGAGTTAATTTTGGTATTGCAGCGAATGATGGTAAACGAATATGTAGGAAAAATCGATTGAATTGTTGAATTTGAATAGGAAAAGTAGTGGTGATTGGGGGAAATACATTGTCAAATAGGTGAGCTGATTTTGAGAAGAAGTGAATTGAAATCGGTTTGAATTTGTAGACCGACAGAGACATGTTATATTTTCGAAGATAGTAATGATACATGGGAAAAATTACCATCTTTACCAAAACCATTATGTGGTGAGATGAGATGTGTTCATATAATTATTTCAAAATTTGTCTTCAGGCCCAGCAGTTAGTCTCGACGATAAAGAAACGTTGTTTGTATTCGGTGGATATGATTTAGTTTCTGGTAATGTTGTATTTCGAAATGATTTGGTAAAACTCGACAGTTTATCTTCGAAAAAGTATCAAATCAATTTCATTCACATTATCTCCCTCACTTTCATTCTCATTCAGGTGGATTACATTGCCAAATACTGTCACTATCGACGATAAAACTCAACCAATTCGACCACGAGCTCGTGCTTTACTAGTCGCGTGTACTGATGATGTTATTCCACCGAAAGGTGGCCTCTTTGCATGCGGTGGTTATACAAAAACAGCTGATAGCGAACTGTCACCTGTAGCTGAAATTCTTTGTTATGATCACGACAAAAAACAATGGATATTTCTTTCTGAAATTCCGAATTTGAAAAAATTGAACATCTTCGCTGTCGATAATAATATCTTAGTTATATCGGATAAAGTGAAATCGAACGATCCCGATGAAGAAGATGAACTGGTTCCATTGTCGAAATATGATTTAGCTAATCGAAAATGGTTAATGATCGATAAGAAAGAAGTCGAAAATCAACAATGAAAATATACAGAAGAGAAGAACAACACCACACGCACTCAAATAAAATATCAATAGAGAAGAAGAAGAAGAAGAAAAAAAAAAAAGACGAGGTTTTATAAATGTGTGGTATTATTAAGAAGTCCATCGAGTACTCGAAGACCATTTTGGCTGATTGTACCTAGATTTTGATGATAATTTCCGAGATTATCTCGAGCCATTATCGTCGATGTCATATTCGAATAATTGCCCGTTGGTTGTCGACGATTGGGATAGTTGCTGAATACAGATGATGTCGAGCCCGATTGAAATTGTTGAGTCGTTGTTGTTGCAGATTGTAAACGTGATTTTAATCGATTATCGGCAGCTGAATTAGGTCGAAGGCTGGACATAAATTTTTGATTGACTCTTGCTTGAGCACCTGTACTCTTCTCGCTTGGTCCGAGACGTTCGTCGTTATACGTTGCAGTCGGCCGACGAATGTAGTTCGAATTAGTAACTGTTTGTTTAGCTAGAGGTGTTGGTGTTGGAGCTGAACTCGATCGATAGGCTCGACTAGCTGCAACGGTCGTCTTCTCACGAGCAAAATTTCCATTTGCATTTTTCTATTATAGAGAAAGAAAATAAAATTTTTGGAGTTTTTTTTATTTGAAATTCACTTGATAGTAATTTGAAGTCGACGGAACCGGTCGTTGTTTCGCACTTGTTACTCTCGGTTGACCTTGAAATGCATTTGAGCTGTTCGATCGCGCTATTAACGCTTGATAAGATGTTGACGAGGGTTTCGTGTACGATTGTTGCTCTTCATTCGTAGTCGAATAATCAACAACTGGTTTCGATGGATTTGCTGGTTGTTTATAAGAATTATATTCCGATTGATCGATATATGCACTTGTACCTTGACGTTGTGGAGGCTCGTTTGATATCTCACGAGGTTTGCTTTCTTTGAGATTTGAAGATGTAGTTACGGGAACTTTGGCTGATACTCGACGTAATTGAATTAACTAAATACCGACATATGTTTGTTAAGTTACTTTTTTTTTAAAAGAATATAATCTACTTCGTATAATTTCTTTCGATATTCATCAACAGTTAATTGAATATCATCACTTAACTGTGGAACAACATCGTAACCTTTGGTGATTTCTTCTTTGGGATTATGAAAACTAAGTCAAACAAATTCAAGTTAAATAAAACACATTCGAGCTCGATCAAAAACACATACGAGACAACGTAATTATGACGAAGAGCATCATCTGATGTAATTCGTTTATCAGGATTAAACTGAAGTAAACGTCGAAGTAAATCTAATGCATCGTCCGGTGCATTCGATATGAGATTGTCGAATGATTTCTTTGGTCTAAGAATTCAAAATTTATCGTCTTTAACTAGATCAAATCATGGATTCGTACCCAGATGATGCACGTTCTAACACACTTGGCCCATATTGTGATGATATACTTGCAATATCCGATTGAGATGGTGTTGGTATATGTTGAAGAATACGTTCTAATTGATTGAATGTCGATGTACCTTGAAATAATGGTTTGCCGAGTAAAATCTCTCCAAGAATACAACCTTGAAAAGAAAAACTTTTTCGAAAAATTCTTTCTCAAATTTAATTTATTTACCAAGTGACCACATGTCAACGCCTTTGGTATATCTAAATGCAATATTTAGTTATGTATTTTCCGAGATATGTAAAACATACTTCGATGAAGCTAAAAGAATTTCCGGTGCACGATACCATCTTGTTGCTGGAAGAAGAAGACGAAGAAAAGGCAGAAATATGAAATATTCAACTAATGAAATCACATACCAACATATTCTGTCAGAGCTGGATGTTGTGGATCATCATAAATATGATTCAACGATCGTGCTAAGCCAAAATCACAGATTTTAACTCGACATTGTTGATTAATCAAAACATTCGATGGCTAATTGAAAATGAAACTCATTTAAAAAAAAAAGAAATTCTTATTCGACATTTTGTTTTACTTTCATATCACGATGAATAACATTGGCTGAATGAAGATATTTAATAGCTTTGCATAATTGATACATAACATAACGTTTATGTGTATCTTTGAGAATAGTTCCTTTTCGTATGACATTATGAAGATCAGCCTCTGAAAAAGAAGAAAAAACATTGAGCAAAAATAAAAATATAATCTCGAATTTACCCATATATTCGAAAACAAGGTAAATATCTTTATCATTATCTGCTTTGAGAACGTTTTGTAATCGAATTACATTCGGATGTTCGCCGAATTCGCGAAGAAAAACAATCTCACGATATGTTCTCTACAATAAACACAAAAATTCTTTCTGTATGATTTTGTTTATCGTATCACATACTTGTGCATCCGTTTGATTTCTGAATGCATCGAAAATCTTTTTCAATGCAACGACATCATTACTTCGTTTGTCTGTCGCTTTCCAAACGATTCCATATGCACCTTTACCGAGACGTTTTTGAATATCATAAGATTTCAAAATATGACTGTCAACTCCTAAATAAATTCAACGATTTATTGATGGAAAATAAAGAACAATCAATGTGTTTTTACCATCCGACATGTTGTTTTTCTTTTTGATTTTATCTCAACATTTGGTACTTCGCAAAAAAACCATCATACCATTGATTTGAGATTAAACTTACATGACAACAGCCTCGAGGAGATGTTGATTCAACATTATTTTTAAGAACAGAGGTCACTACTTGATGAAACAGCATTCTTTCTCTCTCTCTCCCCATTCTTTTTTCAATGATAACGAACGAATTGTTTTCGTTCTTTCTTTCTTCTTTTTTTTTACAACATACAAAAAAATCATATCCACAAACCAATATAAAGGTTAACTAGCATAAAAAACGCCGATACACAATGATGAGTGCTCGGCGTAAAAGCACAGTCTCACATGTTGTTCATAATTCTCATTTACGTGGATCATTCACTTCAATCTATTCGGCCATATCGAATCTACATGATGAAAGTCAAGAGTATTTCTTCTCACGTTGTTTGTCTCGTTTTATTATCAGTAAAATCGATATTTATCACGTCTTAGAAAGGCAAGAAGGTACACGTACATTAGCTTATCATTTATTTGTGTTTTGTTTAACATTAATTTCATTGGTATTCGGTTCGATATCGACTATCGATGAATGGCGATCGACTTTAGACAAACCATTGTATTATGGCGAATTAATTCTATGGATTTTCTTTGCTTGTGAATTATTAATACGTATTTGGTCAGCTGGTTGTCTATCGAAATATCGAACATTATGCGGTCGAATGAAATTCATTCTTCGACCTGTTGTATTCATTGATATTCTAACTCTATTTGGTTTTACTCTTTCATTAATAACAGGCATTCAAAAATGTGAATTTCCTTCGTTAACATTGAAATTTCTACCGCCATTACAAATGATTCGTTTTCTTCGTGTCGATCGACAATTATCATCATGGAGAATTTTAAAAGGCATCATCATAACTCATCGTCAAGAACTAACTGTTACATTAGTTATTGCATTCATGTTTCTTATTACGGGTTCGTATCTTGTTTACATTGCTGAAACGCCAGTTGATCCAAATCTTAATGTTGGATCGTTTCGATCAGCTGCCGATACCATGTGGTTTTCAATTATCACGGTAAAAGGAAAAAAACTGGAGATTTTTATGATTCGACTCAATCATAAATCTTACTGTTTTATGTTTGTGTACTTGTAGATGACAACAATTGGTTTCGGTGATTTATATCCAACAACCTTCGTTGCCAAAATGATCACGACAACGATTTGTTTTCTCGGCGTTGCTTTCTGGTGTTTACCCGCGGGAATTATTGGAAGTGTAAGATTTTCTTTTGTTATTGTTTTTAAATTGATTTGCTCGATGGCTTATATTAGGGTCTTGCGATCAAAGTTCAGGAGAAGAAACGTGATGATGCAGTTAATCGTCTCATTCCCGCTGCTGCAACAGTCATACGTAATTGGTGGCGCTTACGATGTGCTTATCATGGCAATCGTTTTGTTTCAACGTGGCAAATCTACACTCTTATTCAACGTCGTGTACGTACAAGTTCCACAGTAAAAGATGCGCCTGATTCAGCACCGCCTCTCGTTCAATCCAACGCCACCACACGAATCGATAGAAATCCATTTCGATTTAGTTTCACTAATCATTCAGCATTGAGAACATCGAATCATATTCGAAGAAAATCAATTAATTGCATGGAAGATCTACCGAAAAGATACGTTACAGCGATACGAACTATTCGAATTATGAAATATTTAGCATCGTGCAAGAAATTTCAGCAAGCTAAACGACCGATTGATCTCAAAGATGTTGTGACAGAGAATACTCAAATGAACAATCGTTTATCAATGATGTTGAATGATATTCAACGGCGTCTAGATGCAATTCTAGGCACGAGTAAACCGGCATCGTTTCTATCCGATGAACAAAAACGACAATTGAGTTTAACTGCTCGAATTGAACAAGTCGAAGAAAAAGCCTTTGCATTCGAAGCAAAATTAAATCATTTAGAACAAATAGCTTTAGCTTTAATTAAAAATAGTTAAACGCGGAAAGCGAAAGAAGAAGAAGAAGAAAAAAATATGTTTTTTCTTTTTTGTTTTTGTATATTTGGAAAATAAATTATTAATGAGCTGAATGAGGTCGAACGACTTTCGATAGTGTCCAATCATCTTGAAATAAATCCGGATTCGATAGTTGAACAATTGGCACTTCAATATTTGATTGTTTACGAATGTCAGAAAGCCACGAATGTTTCTGTTTGTCGTGTTGAATGCGTTGATAATCTTCGGCTAGAGTTGTACGAAGTTTTTCGAATTGATTTTGTTCTTTACGTAGAATATTCAAATGAATATTTTTCTCTTTTTCATAATATTTTAATTGAACATCAAGTAAACGATCTTCACGTTTGTTTTTAGCACGTACTTCATCACTTAATTCACTGTAACGTTGATGAAATAGATCACTATTTTGATTCTAGATTCGATAAAATCAATATTTTTTTTTCGATTTCGATCAATTTACCGATTTTGTTCGACTTAATGCCATTGATATTTTATCATGCAATTGAAATTTTTGTTTTTATTCGAAAATTTCTTCATACGAATACAAATTCGACTACTGCTGTTAGTATTTCTCATTCAACTCAACGGACTGATTCAATTTTCAAACCTGATCATTTACTATCAATCAACGAAGTAATTTGAGACAAAACATACACATAACGTATATAACAATATGCAGTTTCTCGTTGAATTTTCGAGAACATATTTGAATATATAAATGTCAATATGCATTGCAAATGAAAAACAATTAGATTTTCTTTTTGTTCATTTACAACTGATCATCTTTCGTGTGTCAATATTTTTCCCTTGTGAAATTTACCGTTAATTATTTTCTTCTAGTTTCCTATTGGTTAAATCGAATCACCTAAGTAACGGAAGAAAAGAAACATGCAACAATCATTCATAATAATTGATCAGAAGAATAACAAAACTTATAATTAAAAATCTTTTTCTTTTCTTTCTTTCGTTCGTTCGTTTTCTTTTTCCTATTTTGTTTACTGTTCGAACAATAGGAAAATATGCGTCTGTTGATTAGTTAAATATTAATTAGTCGCTTTTATTTATACCAAGGAAATGATTCCTATTTTTAGATAAAAGAACAAAATAATGAAACGACCGAAATCAAAAAGTTCGCTCAGCGATGATAAAGAAAAACGTGCGTCGATCGGTCCACGTCTCGATTGGATTCCGCCTCATCCGGCATTAGGTGCACAAGTAATCATAGAAAATATATGACGATTAGAATTTTCAAACATCATCTCGATATTTTCTTCTAGTTATTAGCATCATTAGAAACTAATCCATTGGATGAACGAGATATTGCCGGTGTTCGTCTTTCACGAGCTATTTATATGCATTTTACTGCTCAAGAAATTCGAGATTTAAAGGAAGTTTTCGATTTCTTCGATCATAAACATCGGGGGTTTGAAATTTTTGTCTTGCTTTTTTTTCTAAACTAGAACGTTTTATTTTTCTTGGTACACGAAGGAATTTGAAACCAAAGGATATTGTCTATGCAATGAGAGTATTAGGCATAAATCTTACAATCGAACAATGTGTAGCTTATATTGAAAAAGAAAGTCGTGATACTTCGTACGTAAAGAAATATTTCCATTGAAAGAAGAAAAAGATCTTGTGAATAGAACATTGGATTTCGGTGAATTTCTACTCTTGATTGCTAGTTATCAAAATGAAGAACAGGATGATCATGATGAATTGAATCTTGCTTTTCAATTATTCGATTCAGGTGTTTTGAATTTCCTATTGAAAATTCAATAATATTTGATGTTTTCGTTTCTTATGATTTAGAAAATCGAAGTTATCTCGATTTAAATACTCTTCGTCAAATCAATCAACAGCAAGGTTTGAATCTCAGTGAATTAGATTTGCAAACAATGTTCGAAGCAGCCGATCGAAATGGTGATGGTCGAATCGATCGACATGAATTCGTTCGTATCATGCGACAAACAAATCTATTTGCTCGATAATATGTGTCCATAGGAGATGATTGCTTTCTTTTTTTTATTAAAAACTAAACGCAAAACCAAAACAAAAGACTAGATCGATCTATAAATCCGTTGATTGAAGAGTTTTTGATGAATTATGATGATCATCACTGAAAATGACGCGTTGTTTGCCTAATGAATGAATTGAACTCTTTTTTGCAGTTGTCGTCGGTGATGATAGAGGCGTTTCAGCAGTCGTATTATTGTATATCACAGATGATCTCGATTGATTGATCATATCAGTCTGATGGTTATTATTTAATTCGACAAGCTGTTGATGATGATGATGATGATTATTGTTATTATTGTTGGTTGTCGAAAGTTTAGTTGTTAGTTGAACAGCATTGGAAGGAGAACGTTCTTGTCTCGAACGAAAGAGAACTGGGCAGAGTAATTCAGTAAATGCATCTCGAAATGCACGGGACATACGACAATAAATGAAGAAATTTATTGGATACGATAATAGAACAGCAAAATTTAGTAATTGTACAGCAATATTAAGAAATTCAGCGAATAAATTCGGATTAATTAATTTCAGTAGACCGGATATAATCACATGAAGCGCCATTGGTACCTCGACGATTAAAAATAATGTTACAACAATAACCTTAAAAGAAAGAAAAATCATATTTCAAAGTTTCTTTTAATCAAATGGAATCCTACAAGCATCAGTGTCACACTGGTTTGTTCTTGTGCTCGACTTTCAAGAAAACGTTTCTTTATTAAACGTTCTCGATTTTGTTTCGCTTCTCGCATACGTTCGACTAGAATAGCATTTAAAATGACGAGTATTGTACATGGACCAATGTTAATTAAAAGAGCACGTAGAACCGCATAAACAGAATAAAATGCACTGAAGTTTGAAGTTTGTGAAAGATCAAATACGATACAAGCATCGTAAATTCGTCGTGGATCTTTCAATGAACGAATTGTTTGAGGATGAAATGAGCCTTCGAAAAACATCGGTATAGCAACAATCAATGCAAGAATATTCACACAAGCTATTGCTTTCAATGCCATTGGAACCGTACACCATTGCTTAGCTTTTTCTGAGTGACAAACATAAATATATCGTTGAATAGCTAAGACAACGGTAACCTAGAAAGAAAGAAAAAAAAACCCTTCCTTCATTGCTATCTGCTTCCGGTATAGAGATTAGTCGTCATTTTAAATAAATAATGAAGTCTTAATACTTTCAATTGTTCTTACCCATATTGAACAGGTATGAAATATAAATGGTAAAATTTCGTAATTTATTCGATGAAACCAACCGTAATTAAATGGTGGATAATCGTCACATTTATGAAATGTATACATATAAATATAAGCAGGAAAAGGAAATAAACCTGTCATTGTATCGTAGAGTGCTATTGCGAGCAAGAGAATATTCGTAGGTGAACGAAGTTGTTTTTGAAGAAGAACAACGGCAATTAAAGAATTCAAAACAGTTGAAATAATAATAATTAATGGCGCACAAACCCCTTGTAAAATGACATAGTAAGGTGGAGGGCATAGGCCAGGTGGAAATGGATACCAATCATAGCCGGGAGTTGGATCATCTGGTTGATTGTTAGCTGATACGGTTTGATTCGATGATATTAGCATTGTATCGAAAGTAACGGGTAAATAGAAATCAATTGTTTTGTTACCGATGTCAAACCATCGTCTTGAAAAAGAAAACGAAAACAATCATGTAGAAATCTGTGAACAAGAACTTATAAATACATCAAATAAAATTGCCTAATTGAATTAGGATAATCAGTCGGAGGACAAGAAGACTATCGCGAAAGAGCTTTTCAAGTTATTTTATTCATTGAATCGATGTACGCGTGTGTATATATATTTTCTCCTTTCTCGTTAACTTGTCGATTGTTGGTTAAATCGACAAATAAATCAAGATTGATCAAGTATTCGACGAGAGTGAGAAAGAAACAAAAACACAACAGACATCACTTAGATTATTCACAGGCGGAAGCAAACGAATCGCATGCAATATAGATGAATCTATTTCGAATACAAGTTAAAAAAAGAAGAAAAAGGAGAAAGAATATATTGGAATCGATAGAGATTGTTGCAGAAAGAAGAAGAAAGAGAGTGAGAGAAATTTCACGATAGCGTTCGGCAGGACGCAATCCTTAGGCAATGCTTTTACAAGAAAACGGCAAAAAAAAAGAAAATAAACGAAAGAACGTCATCAATTACATCCCCTTCTAGCATTGTCTATCTAAAGAAATTATAAATAGAAAATTCTCAAGAATTTTGATTTTAATCATAAATCATTTTCTCTTTTTTTTTGTGTAAACCTGTCATATATATAAACACAAGTGAATTATTCCCACAAGACTTGATATAGTCGAAAGCAAATACTAACAAAAGAAATCAACTATAGGACAGTTGAGATATGTATTTTAAATAGAAAACAACTTTGCTGCGATCGACAATAAATAGTTACGACAAATCGTCGAGTGATGAGTGAAAAATGTCAGATAGCGTGCCTAAGTAATCTATAAAATAATTCGTTGGCATGATAGCATGCAAACAAATTAGTCTGCTATGTAAAGTGAAAGAAAAAGAATTTTCAACCTCGAAGGAAGATGTCAAACACGATCAGATCGATGTAGCAATCAAATAGAAAAGGAGAAAATAGATCTGATCTATCTGAGTTTGTTTATTCTGTTTTACTCAATGACTATTATTATTATTTTTGTCCTTTTATATATATATATATTTGCTTATTACTTAGCAGATGTGATAAGTTGTTGACAAACAATGGACTTAACTAGTGCATTTTATGACTCTTAAGATTTCAAAAAGAAAATTCTATGAGACAACCGAGATATTTTCTTCTCTCTGTCGTTTTGTTTGTTTAATAAATTATTAATGATTTTCTTTTTTAAAAGCAAACCTCACTAAATAACAGTTTCTCACAAAAATTATCTTCGAATTAAATATAAAAAGTGTCTAATGGCATCATCATTTATTCACTTTACACAAAACACTCTTTCTTAGTCAATCAAATGAAAAAAATAAAATAAAGCGTTTGACCGATTTTGTCCTTCAAATGCAAATATTGCCCTAACTCAATAGGAATCGATACTATCTGTCTATCTATCTATTTATCTAAGTACAAATATCATTTTTCTTTTCTATATTAATAAGAAAGAAAAATCATACTTTCTTATTTGTTAATTACTCTGGAATAAAATATTAAAGGAGGTGAAATATTTATTTGTCGTGCTAGATATGATACCATTATAGACTAATAGCTAAGATAAATAATTAGAAGGAAATTAAATACATTGCTGGTCGAAGTAACAAGCAACAATATGATTTCAATTTGGAGACATATTCAAGTCTTTTTTTTACATGAATATCAATGGTTGATTAAGTGCTGAAAAAAAACCACGAACTACCAACACATCGGATAATATTAACGACATTGATAACAGATTTGATTTGATAGTATACGCGAATTCTTTTGATTATATTTTTAATGCCGAAAATAGACTTTGATATCACTAACTAACTAACAACAGACATAAAAAAAAACAGATTTTCTTTTGCTTTCTTTTCCTTCTATTGAAATCTGTGGGAAGAAAAAGACAAACCGAACGAGCTCATTTAACATGCATGAACTAATACAGTAAGACTGCTGTGTGTGTGTGTGTGTGTGTTTGTTTCTCTTATAACCGTTTTTTTCCGCATTTCTAACAAAGCCGTACTTGTTCAAAAGGGCGCAATTTAATCGTATTTTATATATATATATATATATTAGTTTAACATAGTTAAAATAGAATTAGTTACCGACAAAGCCGAGAAGAAACTAATTCATAAGAAAAACAAAACTTGTTTCGTTATCAGAAAATCTAAATCTACTACATTACCTTGATCGATTTATGCTAATTATGTCTTATATTAACTAGGAGTATTATCGATTAAAGCAATATGTTTTATCAATGATGCATTACTGTGCATTTACTTCTGTGTGCATATGTGTATATATATATTGATAGAATATGAGGGACAAAGCTAAGAGTCGATTGATGTTTCAAGCTTAAAAACTTAGTTAGTGATGACAGATGATGATAGACAAAAAAACGAGATAGTTAAGAAAAAAAAGAGAAGAAAACATGACATAGACAAGTTGTCAACTAAGCAAACGAATCAGTACGCTTGGCGAAAGAAAAATAAATACAATGGTATATCTTACTGTTGATGTTTATTTTGTATAAATTCACTTAAGACTACTATATCATCAGCATTTTCTTTTATCTTTATTCCAGTACTCTTTTGGCTTATGTTTATCAATGATTATTAACGTATTTATATTTCTTGAATACGAAAGGGAAGTAAACATGAAAATTCATCACGACAGAAATGAAATAAACCAAGGTAGATATACAAGAACACGATATGAATTCTCTTCGAGGGACTCGTGTTCTCTCATTGTCGAAATTTGACACAAGATATATTAACCCAATTATGTCTCTTGAGAATGAATTATGCTTTAAAAAACAGAAGATGAATAACTAGAAACGCGCAGCTGCTGATCATCTGGGATTTTATTTATATTATTTCGGAGATCAATAATCGTGATGAGATACAAAAGACGAAGAAAAAAACCAGAAACTCGATCTGAAGATGCTCTCCAATGACATCGTCTATGTTCATCTTCGATTCACAGAGTACTTACATCATATCATTGTCTTTAAACATCGGTAGAAACATTGTATCTTCGTTTTGTTTAGTTCTGTTAAAAGTCGCAAACATTCTTGTAAACGATAATATGTCTTCAAATAGATTAGAACTCGTTATATAAAGGAGAGAAACAAGAAAGGAATTATGTATCGTTGTCTTGTCTGTTTTTTGTTGTTGCTCTTACTACTAATCATAATCTATATGCATTAGAAAGAGGATCTCTGTCGTTAAGCAACGATCAGATCATAATATTTGTGCGAATTTCTAGTTTTAAAAAAAAAATGACAAGAAAAAAAAAGCGTTTTTCAACAATAAAGAGAACATTAAAAACAGCATCTCGAGTTAGTCGACAAGCAGAAAAACACAAGCTGCTCTGCTTTTGATGTAATAGCAGCATGAAAAAAGAAAAAGCTAAATACTCAAATTCCATCCTTGTGTAAAAAAAAGCTGAATGCAGTCGGGATTTTTTTCTTCTTCTTCATTATGAATACTTGATTTTTTTCTTTTCTTTTTTTTTCTTTTCAAAAAAACAAAATGAAACGGTGCTAAATCGAGCAGTCATTATCGAGTAATTTAAATTGGAAACAAAGGCCTGCTAAATGAACTTGAAAAAAATGTTTCTCTTTTCATTTGTAATTTTATCATGATTGTTCATTTAATTGTTCTCAAAAAGAGGCGAAATACATTCGCTTTGACAATTGCTAATCTATATTTTATTCGAGACTTCAAGAAAACGACGAATATTTTCTATGGAATCAGATAAATTAACTTCTTGTCTCTGTTAAGGTTTCTTTCTTTCGTTCGTTCTTTCTTTCTTGCTTTCTCGTCGTTTATTAGCAATGTTGTATTGATTATCTATTCGGTCTCATCTGATATCGATTTAGAGTTTAAACCATTTAGAAAAGGAATTTCCAGATTAAAGAATAAAGAAATTAGCTAGAAAACTTGTCATGGCTACTTACATTATAAAGAACAAGTCAAATTGTCATATGTATGCCGATATCATATTTACAGACAGAATGACTGACAAACTAACTAACTAGTTGATGAGTGTTGTTGTTGTTATTGTTGTTTTGGTTGCTGTTGTTATATTTCAGCAAAATATCAAATCAATGTATAAGCAATGCTAACTGAAAATGCATGAGAACGAGAAAGAAAGGAGAACGGAAAGGAAGAAAAGCATGTTCTATATATCGTCTTCTGTCTATTCTCGCTGTCGCTCTTTATCTTACACTATGATCGCATCTAATAAATGATCTACACTTTGTTCTCGTTTTTTCCCGAGTTCTTTTCGACATACAAACATATCTTTTTATATCTTCGTCAACGATTCTTCAACAAACGACAATAGTAACACAAGCCATACATAATCATCATCCGGTATCTTTATTCTTTTCTTTTCTTTTTTTCTTTTTCTTTTCTCATCTTATTAACCATTTGATATAATAATACTCGCTACGTTTTCTATTGTCTGTATATGACAAGCTTCCAATAAAACAAAACCAAACTTCGACAGATTGAGTCTTCTTCGGTTTTTTTTTCAGACAAAAAAATCATCGCTAGTTGTTTTTCTCGTTAATCTTATATTTTTGTATTCCTGCTTGTTGTTCCATTACTCGATAGATGATTGATCATATTGTTTGTCAATCCATTTTGTTTTTTTCCCTCTCTCTCTCTCTCTCTCTCTCTTCTAAATCCATCTTCTCATTTTGATTAAACAAAACTGAAAAGAAATGCCTCAAATATCAAGTCTATCTTTTCTTTGGAAATACCAAGAGAATATTCGAATATAAACAATAATATAAAATCATCATCGAAGAAATCTGTTCAACGAGATAGAGATGATTATGACGAATGACTGGTTCATATGTTTATATATTGACAACATCAACACTGATTACATTTTTTTTCTATATGTTTTATTCGCATATCATTTGAATGATTATTAAGATTTATACTGAAAATCTGACCTCGATATAAAACAACACAAGAAATATGCATCTACTCGGCTATTCAATACGCTAATTAATCATATCAGTAGACTAATAATTCAAAAAATATGTCTATAAATAGATATTCAATACGATTTCAAAGTGAGATTAATAAGAAATCGGATTTTGCAGATAGAAGCAAACTCAGGATGCTATTCATTTTCCTAAGTTAAATGGCAAGAAAAAACAAGCGAAGAGCATCGAGAACTCGAGATGTGACGCGTCGATATATTTTTATTCAATTTCCCGTTGTGAACTTCGCGCTTTTTTTTCCTCTTCGATAAACAATCAAGTGAAATTTCAAGCGATTTGCATTGAGTTCATCGGCGGAAGCTCAAGTTCTGTCAGAAATAATTTGCACTTTTGTCTATCAGAATGATTTTTCATCTGTTTGCGATCAAATTTCAACGGACTTATAGATCAAGACATTCTTTTGTTACGAATATATTTATGGAAAATTATTAGGCAAAGACAATTGACATTTGACGAAGCAAATAACATCGTCAATTTAATGATAACATGAATGACAATCATTGAGTTCAGAGAAGAGAAAATTAATCGAACTAATTATACAAAGAAAATCTCAGCTTTTCTTTGCTTCTTTTCTCTCTAAGTAGATAGGTAGAAGAGTTATTTTTTTAAATTGCATTTCTGATTATAGAAAAGAAGTCTTTGTCTTCTACTTCGAGATAATATGCCCCCGAGATACAATTAAAAATTAAATCGTATTAATAAACAAAATCTAATCAAGAAAACGAAACATCAACGTAATCTCGTCTTAGTAATTAAAACTACTCAAACAAAGCATCGTTCTTCTCTTTCGAACAGATAAAACTGTCGATCAAAACTTCAACAAAATATCAATCAACATCGTTATCCACATGTTACTGTCGAAACAATAATAAACAAGAAAAAAAACATGAGTGCAAAAGCCAACAGATAATAAGAACAAAAAAAGAAAGTTAACGTACTTTCAAAGAGAAGCACATTTTCCATCGATCAATAAATTCCGACTGTCACTAATTTATGGAATTGATTTTCTTAAAATATCATCGATAGTTTTAACAAGTGTAACATATGTTGAGAAACTTCGATGACATTTTCTTCTCAATAAAGAAAAATAAATATTCACTAATTATAAACAAATCTCACTGAAAACGTTGAGTTCGCTGCTAATATCATTATCAATTTATTTATACATTGTTGGATGGCACGAAAAAAGAAATTAGAAAGAAGAAAAAAAAACACATACACCCTACATTAGCTAAATTAATAACAATAAGAAAGAAAAAAGAAAGAAAGAAAAGTTAGACTGTTTTTTTTTTGAACGTTTTTCTTTGTCTGTCTATCTTTCATTGGCCATGTCATCGCTATTTTCGATGGCAATCGTTTTGAAACAACCCGTTGGTAGTGCTTGTGCAATATCGAGAAGATTTTTGACTTGCTCGTTGAGTTGTTCATGTTGAAGAATGAATTGATCGGTTCGATTTTTGATAACAACTGTGCCTTGAGAGAACTGATCGATGGCACCGAAAATAAAATCGAGAGAAATCTCTGCGAATTCATTTTCGATATTTTCCAAATGAGTTTTATTGATTTGCGTTGAATAATCTAAATAAACAAACGAGCTAAAGGATTTATCGTGTTTTTTTTAGTGAATTTACTCAATGAAGTTTGAAGAGATTTTAATTGTTCGAGTAGTTTGCCAACTTGATTTCGAGCTGAATTGATATTATTTGTTAGATTCTTGCCGATTTCGGAGACTTTTTCGATACGTTGAACGTGAATATCAGCTTGTGATTTGATATCTCGAATGTTTTCAAGGGCAACTGATGAACGATCATTCATCGAATCACTCTTGGATTTTAATGGAATTAGTTTTTTCTCGACTTGTTCTTTGATTAGATTTGAGTCCTGAACTTGACTCTATATTGAAGATCAGCAAAAAGAAACGACTGAGAAATCAAATTAATTGTATTTTGTTTTTCAGCCTACGCTATTTTTATATTCGAATTGAAGTTTTTCTTGTTTTTCAAGTGCTGCTACGATCGTCGTATTCAAAAGACGATATTGATCATTTAAAGTCCAATATTTTTTCGTGATATCTTGGGTTCGATTAGCCATTGTATCCAAACGATTGTACGCTGTTTCTGCATCTTTACTTTGAGTATCTTTGTCTTGAACAAATGCTATCAAACAAAGAATTATACATATGACAAGAAACAAAATAAAATCAAATAATTGTACCACGAAGATTGCCTTGAATTTTTTGAACTTCTCGTTCGATGATTTGAGCTTTTTCAACAGCACGTTGTGCTTGTTCTTCGGCTTGTTCGACATCTTTGAATAGATTATGTGTTTCCTAGAAACTCATTTTCCCGATAAAATAATTTCAAATTCTCGGATTTGTTTTATCTACTTGACTAGCATCTTGAACAGAAAATCGAAGTTTTTGAATATCTCGATCGAAGTTCTTCGACAGGTCTTGCAGTTTATACATTTGACTGACGAATAGTTTCATGTCGTTTTCGAGTTTTTTCATGTCAGTTGACATTTTAACAACACGTTCACGTAATTGATTCGACGAATCTAAAGTTAAATCCGATCGAGCAATGGCAAGATTGGTCACATTGGATTTCCAATTTTCAGTTTCGATTTTCATTTGTTCGACACGTTGACGAAGATGTTGCGATTGATCGATTAGTTTCTGTCGACGTAGATCGAGCGATGTAAATCGTTGTTTGATATTATTTTCAATTTGATCACGAATTGTACGTTCACTTTGATCTAATTTGATATTAACAAGATTTTCAGCTGTTTGACTTTGTTTGAGAGATGTTTCATAGGCAGTTTCAAGACTGGTCACTGAATCTCGAATTCGATTGATTTCATTTTGCATGTAAACGGTTTTCTCAATAGCCGATCGATATTGTGTATCGCTCGTTCGACTAACAGGATCGATTGTTAATAGTAATTTATTGATTCGAGCTGAAAGAAATCAACAACATTTTTCTTTTGAAGAGAAAATCAAGAGTTTGCTGGATGTTCTCACTTAATTGATGAGTGGTTTCGATGAGAAACGTATCGTTGGATTTTTGAAGAAGATCTCGAACTCGATCGTTTTGAATGATAAACTCCGGCAGTTCACGTTCTAATTTACGATAACGTGACTCGAATTCCGTTAGATTCGACCGATAGAATCCGTCTTGTTGATCGTAATGTGCCGTATTTCGAAAGATAAGACCGGCTCCTAATCAACTCGAAATTCAATATTACACAAAAAAAACATAAATGTCGATTTACGATGTAGATCATCTTTGAGATTGTTTAAATTGTACACTAATCCGTTCAATTCACTTGTTAGTTTCTTATCTTCACGAAGTGTGTTCAATGTTTGCGAAGAATTCAATGTTAGAATAGCATTTTGTAATAAATAAAGATCGTTTCGATAACGATTGGCACGTTTTTGAACTTCTCGATAACACGATGGACAGTCTGAAAATGAAATCAATGTCAGCAGATATTGAAAACCAAAGTTTCACATTGATTTACTGTGACATTCGAAACCATCACGATATTTATTCTCTTCGCAGAGATCACAACGTTGTCCCATGAAATTTTCTTTACAAGGACATTGACCTGTTGCAATATCACATTGAACATCCAATGAACCGTATTGATCGCAGTTACAAGCTGAAAAAAAGAGATTTTTTTTAATAGAAGAAATAGTGAGGAGAAAGAAAATTTATGTACGTGAACATCCTTCAGGAGAAAATCCGTAATGATTCGGTAGACAACGATCGCAATGTTGACCAGTAACACCAGGTTTACAGAAACATTGACCGGTGTTAACAGAACAAGAGATATTATAAGCACCGATCGGATCACATTTACATGTTTCACAACCTGAAAGATAAAAAAATGAACGTTTAGTTCTTCGAAAATTGAAACAAATTTCACCTCGATCAGAATTCAAATTCCAATAACCATTTTCACATCGATCACATTGACGACCTTGAACATTGGATTTACACGGACAGTGACCACTCTGGAGATTACATTGAAGTAGAGAATTATCACTATGACGTTGAGTTCCTTTCGGATGACAATTACAAGCTAAAAAAAACGAAGTAAATCCAAATGATTTCAATTTAAAATAATATGAATTACCATGGCATTTAATATCTTGCAAAGCATCACCCCAATGACCAGGCAAGCATTTTTCACAATAGACACCATAGGTATTACGTGTACAACGTAGACAATGACCAGTTGTTGTATTACAATTGCCAATTGTATTTTGATCGACATTTCCACTACAACTACATAATTCACACGGTCTTCGAACACCTGTAACTAATCCTTCAGGATCACCGAAATAGCCATCATCACAATATTCACATCGATCGCCTGTATATCCCGCTGGACAATTCAAACAAACGACATTGTTTGAATTCGGCAATTGTGAACACGAAACTCCAGCTGGACACGGACATTTCTTACAATCGTCCGGCGTTCCATAATGTGCTTGTCCGTAATAACCTGGCAAACATCGTTCGCAATTGTCACCTGTCGTATGATGTTGACACGCACATTTGCCTGTTTCGACATCGCACGAAAACGAATGATTATGACAATGACATGGCACACAATTAGCAAATGGACCGGTGTAGGACGGCTCACGACGATAACCAACCGCACAATATTCGCATCGTTCACCATAATAACCTTGAGGACACGGTGAACATGATTCGACATTGCCAACTGGAAAGAGACCAGTCGATGGTGTCGAATGTCCGAGAGTGATATCGCCGAGAAAACTGACCGCATTGTCAACACCGAATGTGGCGTGAATACGAATGGCGGTGATGTTCGATAGAAGACGCATGAAATCAAGAAATGGCAATGTCGGTGACCATGATTGTTCGTTTAAACTAAATCGAATCGAATGAGAAAAGAAATGTTTTGCTTTGTTTTTTTCTTCTACCGAAATCGGAACGTAAGTGGTTCTTCGGATGGAATTGTTTGTGGTGTTCCACCGTAAATAACAACACCGACTTTGACACCATTGGCACCTTCGATCGAAACATCAGCATGCGTATACATACGATTGACATTCGCTGGTGCTCGTAAAATTAATATAAATGTCAGAAATTGATTGTAGGACAATGTACGATCGCCCAAATATCGAGCTGAATAAAAGTCAAAATCTCTTTTCGAATCGATCAGAAAAAAAATCAATTGCTTACGTGGAACTTCGAAAGTTAAATCTTGGCCTGGTAATGATTGTACGTAGATATAACTACCAGTATCACTGTAAACAGGTACGGCGTGACCGGATTGATTCACTGCACGCCAACCATCCACGCCTATAATTCGTCGAATTCAAGAAAATCTTTGTGAAAACAAACAAAACGAAAATTTTACCATGAGAAAACGATGATCGAATTGGATCGTAGTAATAATTTGGTGCTGATTGGCATGTTGAAGCGTGTCCATAGCAAAAACACTTCGTACAACCATCGGGATTGATTGCATCCAAATTAAAAAAACCTGGTCGACATCTGTAAATCAACATAATGAAAAAGATTTGCGTTTCCTTTTCAATCAACCTACTTATCACAATTTTGTCCTTCGACAAATGTTTTACAACTACATTGCCCGGTTTTAGCATTGCATTGAAGTGGTTGTAATGAACCCGGTTCATAACATGAACATCGTCTAATTCAATTAAAACAATTTGTTAAACATTATTTCAAAAAAAAAACAAAACATACGCGCAGCCATTCGGTCCAAAATTGTAATGATAAGGTGCACATTGATTACACTTATCACCTGCAACACCTGGTTTACATTGGCATCGACCATCGGTACTACATTGAAGATTTTCCGAGCCTAGAATATTTTCATTGAAAATCGAATTCGTTTAAATCGAATTATACCTGTTGAATCACATCCGCAAGGTAGACATTCGCCTGTGCTCTCAGGTAATCGATAATAACCCAATTTACAACTTTCACAATTCGGTCCGCCTCGATTACCCGCGCAATCGATACAAACACTACCATGTCCTGTTCGTTCATATAATTCACGATTAAATGTGCAATTTTTCGCATAACCATTACACACACAAGCTAAACACAATCTTCTATCGAAAACAATCTCAAACTAAGACAAATCTCAACCTTTGCATGCATGTGCATCGAGTACACCAGCTGGTTGCCAAGGTGCATCGTTGTAAGCTGAATGACACACTTCACAATCTCGACCGATGGTGTTGTGTTCACATTCACATCGAGTTTCATTTTTATGTTCGCCACCATTTTTCGTACATTTATTTGCATGACCATTACAATGACAACTATTCAAGAATATTTCTTTTTCTTTTGGTTTAAGAAAATAAATCTCGAGCGTTTACCGTCCACCAACAGCTAAATCTGAGATAGCATAGAAATAAGTTCGAAGTACAGCCGATTGACCGAACATTTCATCACCGAATGTATTCATTCGAATGAGTTGAATACGAATTTCTGTTGCTGTTACCCATTCCTATCGAAATTCGTCAATTCGATGTTCGAAAACAAAACAAAACAAAATCTCACTTGAAGATCATTACGCATTTCGAATGTGACAGCACCTGGTCGCCAATCTAACGTGCCAAATGCCACTTCAGAACCGTGTAACGGTGTTAAATCACTGAAATCTTCGGAACAAATTGCTTCCGTATCAAAATCCGGATATTTCTTCGGTGGTAAACCGAATGTCATCATGCACGATGCACTATAGTATTGATAAGGTATCCATGAACTATTTTCATATGTACGTTTATAGATAATAAAACTTTCAGGTTTAGGCGATTGAAATGTTAATTTAATATAGGTCACATCATAAGTTTTACCTGAGAAAATTTTTACAGAAAAAGTTAATATTTTCAATGAATTTCTTACCAAGATTGAGAGTAAGATTAATACTATTCGGATAGTTAACTCCTTCGAGCATCGTTTCACTTTGCCACCAAGTTAAATTGCCTCGTTGATTGAAATCAGTCATGAAACTTGGCGGATGCGATCGAGACATATCTCGACTATCGCAAACAAGACAATTCTTCTGTTCATTGCCCGATGCATAATCTGCGAATATTGCACTTTGCGGTGGCCCTGTTTGAATACAATATTCGGTTCCCGTGCTATTGGCATCGATTTTCCAACGTTCGCCACAAGTATTTGTCGACACAACTTGCCGACGAAATGCAGCATTGACAAACTCCGGTAGACATCGAATAGCTTCACCTGTTGATTTATTATAACAAGTTTGTTCTTCGATAACTAATGGCGGCGGTGTTAGATCTTCGACTGGTTTCTTTTTCGGTGCTGCTGTTGTTATTTTCTTTGCTGATGATTTCGAATGTGAAGCACTTTTAACTGTTGAAACGTAAGACAATTCACCGAGAATAATTAAACATAAAACGAATATTATTCGATATTCAAACACTATCATAGTTGTTGTTGTTGTTGTTGTTGGTCTATCTATGGAAAGAGAGAGAGAGAGAGTGTTTAATGTTCACACTACTTATTTGTGATTACGACATGTGATTTAAGTAAAACAGAAAAAAAACGAAATGAAAAGATTGATTTCTTGTTCTCTTCGTACAAAAACGAGCAGACGCAAAATACGATTTTTTCTTCTCACCACACTAAAACGTTTGTTGAACGTCTACTAACATACGTCGAGAGATTGCGTTCATTCATGACCAGATATGAGTCTCTTGTTCTTTTTCGTCGAAAGTATATCGATGCAGAGAAGAAAGGCGAGCATCATCAACAATGCGTAAAGAAAAAAAAATGCGCGTATGGACATAGTCCGAGTATGAGAGATTGAACGAACGTATCAACCATCCATTGAACCGCACAGTAAGATCGACGATAACTGACCCAGTAGATGCACGATTATTTCAAAGTGTATATCGACTAAGGCAGAACAAAGAGGGTAAGAGAAAGAGCGAAAAAAACGAATGTTCGAGTCTACTATTTGTATCGACACTGACCACACATACGTAACCGTTGAGTTTTTACTTTTATTCATTAATTCGAATGTATAAAAAATACAAAAGGAAAAAGAAACTTCATTGCAAATTGAAGCATCACACCGGTGGTATTAGCAAACGAGTTGATGTTTCATCTGACTCATTGTTCGTTGGTTTTCCATGTCGTTCACGTATACGTTTCAATAATTCTTCGCCTAATTTGAGCAATTTATAGATATTTTTTTTCTTTGTCATTCGAAAACTATCGACCTACTTCGTCGTTTACTTTCGTTCGGTTGAACAAGTCGAGCTGTATCGACATTTGCATTACACAATGAACATGCTTTCGTTTTCAAACATTGTAATTCTTTTGGTGTTGTCCATTCACCCTACGATACAAAACAAACTCGAATTTAAATTCAGACAAAAAAAGAAAGAAAGAAAACAATACCATAAAAGAAAATTGTTTACAATGAGGACATTGAACAGATCGATCGAATCGATTACTCGGAGCTAAATTTAGAAAAATCTCTTCGAAATGATTGAGAATTGGCATAAGAACATTCCAAATATATTCGAATGGTTGATCGGCAATGCTCGTACCGCAATGACAAATGATAAATGTCTGATGATTAGTTTCGAGAAGAAATCTACTCGAAAATGAAATCAAAAATTTTCAATCAATTCACTTCAATTGATTTCTTTACTTGACATTCTTGTCTTCATGTTCGCCAACAACGAAATTATTCCAATGTTTTTTATAGATCAGACTCAATCGTAAAATCATCGATACTGATAATCGATGAACAAATCCCAATGGTAAACATGAACTTGTGTAACGAATAACAATGATATTTTTTAATCGATTTTGAAAAGTTTTCAATTCTTCGAGTTTATCTGTTTCGTTGATCAATGGTAGATAATGCGGGACGATCGCATAATCGAATTTTACATCGATTCGTTCGTCAATATTGAGTTTTAAATCGATCGAATGATTCGAACTGGTATCCGATGGTTGAACTTGAACACAACGTCTCAATTGTTCTTTGCCCATTTTTGGATAGGCAATTAATAGAAATCTCATTAAAATCAACCATATGTCATGAAAATTATCTTTTTTATGTAATAAATCACTCCAAAAACATCGAAGTAAATCACTATGCAAGAGACCATATTGAAGAAATTCTTTTTTATAAGTTTGAAACCGTGATTCAGCAAGGTTATTCATTGAGAAGATTTCATTTTTATCATATTCGAGATAGGTTGTTGTCATATCATGACGAAATAAACCGAATAGAAGATCAGTTAACCATGATGGACGAAGAAAAATAACGCGATCTGTTGAGCAGATTTCATTTAAAACAACGATTTTGCCCTCATCATGCAATGACATCGTGATTTCATTAATCAGATGTGGAAGCCCGTGTTTGCTAATAACTTTATTCGTAAATGTATTCCAAAGTAAATATGGCGCGGGCAATGTCTCGGCTAAGGATTCAATGTAATGATTAGTTTCGGCCCAGAGCGTCGGCAGAATTCGGTCGACATGTGGAAAGATTGTTTTTTGATTCAGAGCACATCGTTGAAGTGTTCGATTGAATTCATCGAAATTTTCAAATGTCAACGAGCTCACTGCTTGACAGGGTTCGATTTGAATGGTGATGTTGAGCAAAGATGTGTATGTTTTTAGACGATCTGAGAGAGATGATGAGATGGCTTGTAGGGAATGAATGGATTCAATGTCCTTTTTAATTCGATCGATACGATATTGAAGATAGAATTTAAAGAATTCATTGATTTTATCGATTGCTAATTGTCTAGAGAAGAGAACAATGAGAGAATTGAATTCATTGAGAAAAGAAATCGTACTTGTCTTGAGGAGATTTTTCATCGAATAGATCGATACAATTAGCCATGGGTAAAATCATAATTGCACGTGTTTTAGTTGCTTTTTCGGTAAGAATTTGTAGAATTTGAAATAATTGTTGAATGAGATCCGATGATGAAACATCGAATTTGCCATTGAACACATCTTCAATAACATTCGGTGTATTCTGATGAAAATCTACTGTATGAATACATAAAATATGAAGAGCTGTACCATCGACGAACGATGCTATATGTTGATAATACTCGGGTGCACCATTGAAATCGTAAATGCTAAGTGGAAGATTTTTTATCGGTTCTGGCTGAGGAACAGTCGGTGTAGTAGGTGGAGGTGGAAGTAAGATCGGTGGTGGTGGCGGTGGTGCTAGTGACACTTGTCTTGAACTAGATATTGGTCGTTTAGACATTTGATTTGAGGATTTTCCTCGTTTTCGTGTATCCATTTCAAAGCGTTGCAATTGAATTTTCGGTAATTCAGCTGATTTTGTTGTTTGAGTTGGTTTTGTTATTATTTGTGATGGCGATGGCGGTGGCGGCTGTGATGGTGGTGGTGCTTGTTGTAATGATGATGGATCATTGGCAGAAGTCAGACGAAATGGAAATTGATGAACTAAGAAGAAAAGATTTGAATGAGATTTGAATTGAATTGAAATCATTTGTGAAAATATGACGTATGTGAGACAAGGTTCGCTAGAATTTACTCGTTCGAAATGCTAAAATCGATACTTGACCATCATCAACTAAAAGTTCAATATTTCGAGAGAAAAAAAACAAAACAAAAAGTCAATTCTCATTTATTTACTAACCATGCACAAATCTTTCCTGTATTTCATCATCGCAATCTTCTAAAACAAACGGCATATATTCTTCTAAACAATTTGCCAGTGTTGTTTTGCCACTGTTCCTCGGTCCCAGGATATAAATTTTAAAACCTTGCCGAACATGAACATCGATCTGTTGTTCATTGAGACAATTTCGTATGATTCGAAGTGCATGTATCGTATCTGTGGTATCATCATTAATCAAATCACTTGGTACTACGGGTTGTATCAATGGATTATTGTTAATTTTCAATTCTCGACTAAGAATAATATCGTAACTTAACTTTTGAAATAAATCAATCGTTATCATTCGAATTTTATTATACGAAAGATCGACTTTCATGGCAATTAACAATAGATATTCATAGAATTTTGTTAAATGATTGTAGGAGAGATCAATGGAAAAAATCATCGTTGCTCGTTTGTATCCAACGGGCATGAGCGGAAGTTTACCGATGAAATTATGACTGAGATTGAGTACATCGAGTGTATTGATAAGAAACAAATCGATAGGCACGGATTTGAGACGATTATATGAAAGATTAACATTTTTTAAGTAACGTAATTGATGAAGACCACGAGGAAGTCTAGTTAATTGATTGTGTGCGATGTGTATATATTCGAGTTTTTTCAATTGACTAAAATCGATTTGCTCGAGAGTTTCTAATTGATTGTGATCGAAGATAAAGAATTTCAAACGTTTTAAATTGTGTAGATTTTTGTCTATAGTCGAAATAAGATTATGTTCACAATTTAATCGTACTAATGATTTGAACGAATAGATAACATTCGGTAAATGTTTGCAAAGATTATGGGATAGATCGATTTCTTTCATATATTTTAATTGTTCGAATAGAACTGGAATATCAGTCAGTTGATTATGTGAACAATTGAATATTTCTAAATCATTGAGTAGACAAATATCTAACGGTAGTTCAGTCATCTCATTATCACTGAGATCAAACTGTTGTAAAGTTGGAATTGACAAGCAAACGTTTCGAATCATTTCGATGTTTGTGCATGTTTCAGTTGTTGGTGTACGAGAACGTAGACGAGAGATTGTTCGAGGAAAGACACTGCCATGACAATCATGTTCAGTTAAATGAACAGGTAGTAAATGTCGAATGCCGGACGTACCAGCTTGAATATAAAGAGTTGGATCCGGTGGACGTGGTGGAGCGAGAAACTGACTTGGATTCATATCATCACTCAATCGGCTAAACCGACCTAAGGGACTTGTTTGCTGACTGATACTGGCTATACGTAAGGAGTGATTCGTTCGATGTGGTCGAGACGTTTTCTTGATGAAAAAAAAAAGAAAAGAAAATTAATGTTTATGTGCGGATTCTTTGTGTAAATTTAATGAAACAAATATGTTGGATTCAATCATATAAATATTTTATTTTTCTCCATTCGATCGACTCACTTTAGTCGCACTCGAGCCACGGCGTCCAACGGATGTAGCTGATGTTTTTCCTGGTGCGCTCGGCATTGTAGATCTCAATTTTTTCTTCTTTCTCTAACGACGAGGCCGTCAAATATTTAGAATGTTTCATTCATTTTCTTTTTCTTTCAGTAAGTTAAAAAAATAAAAAAAAAAAACATTTCTTTTTTTTTTCTTTTTGCTTTCTCCTTCGAGAAATTATTTTTCTGTTGACTAGTACATATCCATTGACTTAAATGATCTTGCTTTTTCTTCTCTACGACAAACAAACTCAACATCAATGACATTTCTTTCGTTGTCAACTATTTAACTCAAGTGTATTTATTTTCTTAATAAAAAAGAAAAAATCTTTCGGTTGTCGTTTGTTGTTATGACTTTAAAATGATCAAATGTTTTTCTTTAATTTCGATCAGAGAAATCAAAATTGATTCAATCTAGTTTGCTTTTTTTTTAATCCATTCTCTATACAATATCTCTCACACAAAGAAAACGAAGAAAAAAAACTAAAAAACAAAAAAAAAGAAGAAGAAGAACAAACAAACAAAACAAAACAAAACAAATTCCTTTTTCAAAGTAATCGATGTCGACATTCATCCGAACCACAACGACAATGTAACACTCGATTTTCCACGGTATCAACTTCATAGGAATAATCCCAGACGAGTTCAGTGCCTGCTTTGACATGTGTTGATGTAAAAAATGCGACCCAAGGAAATCGAACGTCCCACGTGTCAATAAAAACATTTTGAACGAACACATTCGGTGAACACGAATGATTATAAAATCGTGAGACATTGCCTTTGAAATGCGCGTCCATAACATAGATGCCTGTTTCATGATTCGATTTCTTTTGTAAAGAAGTAACAAAATCTAATGCCGTAAAATAAACATCACCCATTGTCTTTTCTAAGCCACGTTTATTCGCATCTTCATCATTTAAAATTTCTCCCGCATAAAAACTCAAGAATGTGCCTGCCGGTAGATCGTACAATGTTCGTACGCCCCAACCTTTGTCCGACGTATTGAATATTTGCAATAATGTATTCAAACCGAATTGTACACATCGATTCGTGCAACGAATATCACATTGACATTTCGAATTGCATTCGTAGATGCCCGAATGGATTTTTTCTAATAATCGACCATGTTTATAACCGAAATTTCGTTTCGATAGGCTTTCATAGAGAAATTCTTTCAATTGAAGATTCAATTCATCTCGATCGTCGATTTGTTCGTCGAGCGTTTGCTCGAATAGATCTTTCAATGAACTAATTAAATCTTCGTAATAATGCGAATGAATAATTCCATCGTAGGTCTTTTGCCAACACGCACATTTCGTCGTGTCAAAACAACCATCTATACACGAACAACCTTGAATATGTTCTTTATTTATCTGAATATCCGACGTATAAGCCAGTCGTTCGATTGTATATTCGAATGGTTTCGGTAATGTCGAGTCAATTTCATTGACAAGCATTAACGGAACTTTTTCTTTGCTCGATGAATAATCATCGAAATTGACGAATGCATTATTTGGCGAGAGATACTTTTGTGTCACACGACAATTCATATCGAATGTAAATTGTCCAATAGTTAAACACGAATTATTCTGATAGAGATAAGTAAATAAACGATCACCATCGGTAAACATTTGTCCACAAGGTGAAATATATACAATTGTACCGAGATCATTACGAATCTGTCGTTTCCAACCGTAATTCAATGGAATTAAAAGAAAATGACATTTCTTATCAGTTAATTTCAATTGTTTATCTGATGCAAAACGTTTACATGATGGTTCGTAGGATGATAATGAATTGAACAATGGTTGAAGACGTAAAGAACCGCGATAGAGCCATTCGTGTTTATTTAAAATCGGTAAATAGACACGAATTAAACTGCCATCAACTTTCGAAATAATTCCATCGATCCATTGACCATTCAATTCAATATTCATATGATCTTTGGCTGAAACATCAACTAACCGACGATTGGGATAGGTGAGAACATAGTTTTCAATGTATTGTCGCGTGCCAAGATCGACTTTGGACAGATAATTCGATAGTGATTCGAGAAGTAGATGTATGGCTATTGAACGTAGATAAAATGGCGAATCATTATCAGCAAAGATTAAATATCGATGATCGTTGCTGGTCGATGGCTGTTCAGCGATAATACCTCGTAGAGGCTTGTCGATATATCTCGATGTATCAGCTTCGCCACTTGGCATACAAAGAACACGCGTACCAACATTGATTTGATCGTTAATCGTGTCGTTTAATGCGACACGTTCAGGCGGATAACGATAATGATCTTGAGATGTCGGTTTATGATGGCAATTAGCTAAACGGCAAGTCTAAAAGAATATAGATATATACGTATATAAATTGTGAGATGCGAAATAGTTTTCTCTCGTTACGAGAATTTGAAGTTTGTTATCATTTGTTTGTTGTGCTCGGACGAAGTAGGCTAATGTCCATCCATGTGAAGGATTGTAAACAAGTACGCGTTGGCCGACATCGATAGCCACGGGCATGATTGAAAACAAAATAGGTTTTTTTTGTCTTGAAATCAATTTAATTAATTAGTTTATTAATTATGAAATGAGTTTTTAGTTGTTAATTTTGCTCGTGTCTAGAAAAAAAAAAATTTTTTTGTTTTTTATTTATTTTTATTTTTTTTTCTCGGAAAATAAAAGTTTGTTGTTTATTAGAATTAGAACGAACACGTATAGATAAACGAACTGATCAATGTAATATTACATGACATTTATTCGTATACAAAAGAGGTTTTAACGAGACTTTCTATTGGTCGATTGCGTTCGACCTATGAGATGAGAAATAAATCAATCGATATCGAGATCGATCGTAAATTCATTCATTCGAGAAAATGAACGAGACATGGGAGGAAGACGAAGAGTTTCTACTTCTTTCGACCAACGAATCTTGGATGGTTCCCTATCTATTCTTTTTATTAATTATGGGAACAATTGGAAATCTATTTGGTCTCGTCGTATTTCGTCATGGATCGATGAGAAAATATTCTTGTTCGTTGTATTTTTTTCTCATGTCGATCTTCGACGAAATTACATTGATCATTTGGATTACAAATCGTCTCTCGGAGCTATTAGGTTCGGGACAATATCGAAAGTTTTCGACATTTCTTTGTAAATTCTTCATTGTCGGATACTACAATTCGGCGCAATCGTCGATAGGCATGCTTGTTCTCGCAACTATCGATCGATTGTATACGACCTATAAGATTGCACATGGCTGCTTCGATGTTCGTCTATTGATACGTCGAAAACGTTTTCAATACATATGTTTATTCATATTTTTTCTCATTATGACACCGATCAATGCGGTTCTTTTCGGTTCTCAATTAATCTTTTTTCCTGGTTATGACGAGCCAAGTTGTCTTATTATAAATGTACAAATAACGCGAATCTATTCATTAATTGATCTATGTATTTATGCAATTATCCCTTGCATATTGATGATCATTGGTGATATATTAATTCTCTATTTTATTCAACAAACTCGAGCTCGAGTTAGTATAACTAAACATGAAATCAATAAACGACGAGAAAAACAACTAGCTAAAATGCTCGTCATAACAACCATTGTTTGGTTATTCATCGTTAGTCCGTACAGTTTGCTAAATCTTCTCTTGAATTTTTCATCGATTCTATCGAATGATTTTCAAACATTATATATTCTCTATGATATCTTTGGAATTCTCTCGATATTACCACATGCCATGCATTTCTATCTGTTTCTCGTTATAAGTAGTACGATTCGAGAACATTTTAAAATTGTCTATCGATCATGTTCGAATATTTACTGGAAAAGGAAACAATCGATTCATCCGAATGTTATATCAATTAAATAATAAACGCACACACATCTATTGTCTTTATATTGATCAAAATAAATCTCGAATAATACCACGGATAGGTTGTCCTGGTAATTTGTCGTTGTCATTGACGGAAATTAACTGTCCATTTTGAACAACAAATATGCCATTGACAAGAACATGAACGATACCTTGCGAGGGAATTTTCGGCTGTTCATATGTTGCACAATCTTTGACTGTTAATGGATCGAATATGCATATATCAGCTATTGCACCTGGACGAATACGTCCACGAATTTTCATTTGTTCGGATGCACTTTGCAAACGTTGTGCAGGCAAAAGTGACATTTTCTTGATTGCTTCCATAAGTGTTATTGCTTGTCGTTCACGAACATAATGACTCAGCACACGTGAACATGAGCCAGCAGCACGTGGATGACCACGTAATGCGTCACTGCCCATGAGTGTCAATGGACTTTGAAGACAATCGAGAATGGCTTGTTCAGGAATTGAATTTATTAGAATTAATCCACCTTGTTGACGATATTTAAGAAAACTTGTTTGATCTAATTGTTCGCCCGTATTGACATAAGTTAAATCATGATAGCAAATGCCTAATTGTTCTTGCCATAAATCATCATTGAATAGAGCAGAATCAATCGAACTACATCCAGCTAAATACGGATCTAGACAACAACAAAACAAATCATTCTCTCTCTCGCTCATCTATCCTCGAATCCTTACAAAATTCAGTCGTTATATCCATTCCATTTCGATGTGCATCATGAATAAGTTCAAGTGCCTTATTTGTCACTGCTAAACATGTACTATGCACATGACAAACATTAATCGCTGCACGAGTGCAAGCTCCTAACGCGAGAACTTCTTGCAAAGCAGCTAGACTTCCGTTTTTCTCTTGTGCACCGAAATGCCGCATGTGAACATGGCAGCAGACATCGTATTTTTTTGCTAGACGAAAACATTCGACAATTTCCCAGCGTGTTGCTGCTGGTGTGTAATGAATTCCGAAGCCAACGGCCATGGCACCTCGTTTAAGGCCGTACTCGATTTCATTTTTAATTTGTTCGATTCCATCGGGTTGCAACGCCGCCGATGAATCACTTTGCGGTAGAAATCCAGGTGGATGATTGAACACTTTCATTCGAACTTGAATATGTCCAATAGCAACGCCATGATTGACAAAACAACGATTCTCTCGTTGAGCGTACCATTGATCAACATCATTCGTCCCGACTTCTAATTCAAACACTGATGTTACACCGTCCTGACATTTCAACGCATAATATTCATTCGAATGTTCATGGGAATGAACATCGATAAAGCCCGGGCAAAGTACTAGATTCGATATGTCAATTTCAAGTTTGCCTTTTAAATTCGTTTCACTGATGCAAACAATCGTTCCATTGGTAATACCAACAGAACGTATGCCATCGAAATTACTTTCAGGATCGATGACACGACCATTGAGAAAGACTAGATCGTATTCCATGTTATTGCTTCTTTTTTTTCTATAAGAATAAACAAAAACGACATAAGTACAGAAAATAATAAAAAAAAAACACAGAAAAGATCTGAGTATTTATTGGACTAATCGAATAAAACAAAACAGCGAAAGCGTTTATGTACAACGAAGAAAAACAGTTTCGATGATGTTGGAATATCGTTCTAAAATTAAAATAATAAATCGAAATCGATTTCGATTCTGTTCAACTTACAGAACGGTGGAAGATAATCGACAGCATCGAATTCATATTCATGACTATTCTTATTTAACATATTCTGAATATTTTCATTTGCCAATGACATTCGACGATCTTTTACTTTCATTTCAATGACTTTCATTGCGCGTTCAGCAGCCAATTTTTGAGCTTCAACACTGAGATCAAATGATGTTTTGCATTTCAGTCAAATAGAAAATCGAATTCTACCTCAATTGAAGTTCATAGTTTTCATTTGTTTTCTCGATTGTTTCAAGAACATCATCGAATGATGGAAGAGATTTCGTTTTATTAACCATATTTTGTAATGCTCGATTGATTTCTGGATGATCGATTTCAGCATCGATTAAATTAATTGTTTGACTACGTAAATCTGTTAATTTCGATTCGACTTGATACAAACCCGAATGAGTCATTTCATCAATTATTCTCGTTAGATTTGCTAATCGACATTCTGATTTATCACTCGGTTCAGACATTGATGTGAGTAGATTTAATTTTATAACAGGTTTTTTATCACCACTTGTTTCCGAATAATAAACGTCATCGGATGATGTATTCATTCTATTATTAAACAATAAATCATGATCGAAATAAGTCAAACTCAAATGTTTGTTTTCTACTTCAATTGTTTGATTTTGTGTTTTTTCAGTTGTTCATCGAATTGACATAATAATTTGAAATATTTTGTTGACGGTTTTTGTTCACTGAATGATTGACAAATAGGATCGATGAGTGTTTGAAAATCTCGTGAACTCAAATAGGATGATGATGCTGTATTAAAATGTCGACGAAGATTTCGCTGAATAACTTTAACATCTTTGTCATTCGATAGAACTTGTTGAATTAAACCGAGCAGCTAAATATTGATGTTAAATATCGATTTACAATCGAATCAATCAACTAACCTGATCGAATTTCTGAATATTATAGTCTAAAATATCGTCAGCCATTTAGCGAAAATCGACTCAATAGTGCGTTAAATATTCGGGGAATTTTCACCTGTTTTTCTTTATCAGAAGTCGATAAGAATGAGATTAGATTTGCTTTTTTCGTTCTCCATTAAGAAGAAAATAGATAGATGGTGCGATGTAAAACTTTTTCGTGAATTATTATTATCAGATGTCACTATTCGATATAGAAACGAAATTAATAGACAGTGACATATTCTGGATTTTACCATAAGTTTTTCTTTTCTTTTCGTTTTTATTTTTCATATACTCTCAAATCCTTGAGTAAATAATAATAATATTAAGAAAAAAAACAGCTCAGTAAGAGATCGTTTTCAGGCCACAATCGACTCTATGATGGACGCAGGCATGTGTCCAGAGTTCGAAAGGATCAAACGCAAATTAACTCATCATTGCTGTTCGTATTCAATCGATGATTTTAAAGCTATATAAATGAATGAATGAAGAACAAGACTATACAAACGAACGAACAGCTGCTCGAATGTCCTCTACAGTTCGCAATTAACTTCGAATGTTAAAAAAAAGTTTCTCGAGTAAAAATCTTCGAAAAAAATCAATTTCAAAATCTTTATTAATTCTTGAAAAATCTTTTACTCGACGGTTTTTTTCTAACGACATCTTTCGATATGTTTGGTTTGGTTTTCTATTTCTATACCTACTTTTGAAAATTTCAGCCAATTAGTTGACTAAAATATTTACTTGTTGACTCATCGTTATCGTTCACAAAACGCAGTCAGTTCTATAGACGAAATATTCTTCAGAAGAACGTTTCAATCATGGTTGAATTAAATGATATTGAAATGAAAGAAGTCGATCCATCAAATGGTTCGAATTCGACAACAACAGCAACAACAACCGTAACAACATCGAAAGATGAAAAAAAAGATGCCAATACGCTAACGCTCGATGGTCAGCTCAAGCTTTTGTTTCTTTTTTTTTTGAAAAATTCGACTTGTTTTTTTTACAGATATCAAAGAACAAGTTCGAACAATCGAAAAAGCCGTTAATTCCAAAGAACCTCGGTATATTCTTCGTGTTCTACGTGCACTCGCCTCGACACGCAAACGTTTGAATGAAGAAGTGATTCGTCGGTTGATTTTATTTTACTATGGTTCAAGTTCAAACGAACGTGAAATTCTTCTCGGACTTGCTCAATCTGTTGGACAGGTTTGTTCGTATCGAGAAAAAGAAAACTGAAAGATTTGCTTTTTCGATTAGCCAATGGATGTCGACATGGAAAAAGGAAGTCATTCACCGTTGCCTGTTCCATCGGAAAAACAATCGACATCACGACCTCAAACATCACGAGCACGTGCTGTATCATTGCCTGAAGTTGATTTATACATTCATTTACTCATTCTTCTCTATTTAATCGATCGAAATTCATTGAAATCAGTAGAAAAAATAAATTTCAGTTTGCATTTTCTTTTCGATTTGCATAGGCTCTCGATTGTGCTAAACGTTTGGTTGATAAAACCAGTGTACTCAATCGTCGTACACTCGATTTGCTATCAGCGAAATGTTATTTCTACTATGCTCGAATCTTCGAATTGAATAACATGTTGGACGCAATCCGACCGTAAGACTATTCAAACAAACGTCGAATTCGATTCGATTGTACTTTGTTAAATCTAGATTTTTACACAGTCGATTACGAACTGCAACCTTACGAAATGATTTCGAAGGCACGGCTGTTTTGATAAATCTTTTGTTGAGAAATTATCTTCACTATAATCTATACAGTCAAGCACAAAAACTTGTTCTCAAATCGGTCTTTCCCGATCATGCATCGAACAACGAATGGGCAAGATATCTCTACTATATCGGACGTATTCGTGCCATGCAGCTGGAGTACACGAAAGCCCATCAAAATCTACTAACAGCCATACGAAAAGCACCTCAACAAACAGCGATTGGTTTTCGACAGAATGTAAATTTCGATTTCGAAAAATGAATCGAACCGATTTTCTGTTGTTGTCTAGGCATACAAATTTCTGATCACAGTCGAATTATTACTCGGTGATATTCCTGATAAGGCAACATTCAACAATCCTCAGCTCAAACGTTCATTAGATCCATACTATCAATTAACATTGGGTAGATTTTTTTCGTTTAGAAAAAAAAATAAACGACAATCTTTTCATTTGATTTCAGCGGTTCGAGCAGGAAATCTAAGTCGATTCAAGGAAGTTCTCGAAACATTTTCTGAACGATTTCAACAGGAAAAAACCTGGTCATTGATCATTCGTTTACGTCATAATGTTATCAAAGCTGGTATCAAAATGATCAGTTTATCGTACGCGAAAATCTCATTTTCGGACGTCGCACAAAAACTTCAACTCGATTCGCCCGAAGATGCCGAATACATTGTTGCTAAAGTTTGTCATCAGCAAACTATCGATCTAGAATTTACTGTTTTTGTTCTTGTTTAGGCTATCCGTGATGGTGTTATCGAAGCTACGATTAATCACGAACAAGGTTATGTTCAATCACGAGAAATAACCGATGTTTATACAACACGTGAGCCCATGAATGCCTTTCATCAACGTATTGAATTCTGTCTCAAAGTTCATAATGAAGCTGTTAAAGCTATGCGATATCCACCGAAGAAATATAGCGAAGATTTAGAAACAGCACAAGTAAGTCGATCGATTGACTGTTTAATTGATTGAGATGGGATTTTGGTTTTGTTTCAGGAACGACGAGAACGTGAACAAGAAGAATTGGAATATGCTAAAGAAATGGCTGATGATGAAGATGATTTTTAAATGCTGAAAAACACACATATATGAACTTTGTTGCCTATTTTTCATTTGCTCTTCTCTTCTTTTTCTTCTTCTTCTTCTTTTAAACCTAAATAAAAAAAATCGAGAAACATAAAATCTCTTTCTCTTTCTGTCTTATTCTAGATGTCAAAGAATTTAAAGACATCCTATCAGTTAATATTTTCCAAATAATGTTCTTTCGAAAGACTAAAAACAAATCTGAGATATGTTCCGCACATCTAAATGCCCAAGATAACCATGATCATCATCTCACATCTCATATCGAACATCTAGCTGACAAACATCCCGGTCTATTACGTTTATTTAACTCCAATCTTTGTACAATATCCATAGTGATTAATTATTTATATTCTGCGAAAGAAAATCTTCTACAAGAATATCTCGGCAGAAAATTATTCGAATACGAACATGATGAAGTTGATTTTTATCTCCCACAATTACTAAACATGTACATTCATGTTCCAGCCATAGCGAATGTCATTCGTGAATACATCGTCACTCGGTAACGATCATGTTTTTGCTGCTAATCGAACCAATTGTTTTGGTTTAGATGTGCGGAGAGTGTACAGTTTTCTCTTGAATGTGCATGGCTACTCGATGCTTATCTTGTTAATCACATGAAGATCTCGAGAAATCCGAATGGTGCCACGAAACTTTTCTTCGATATTTTGTATGAAAAATATTCGACGACAACACAATCCGACTCAGGAGTAAATAGACAAACACGTTTGACACTAGGTGATCTCAATTCCGGTCATGCTTTTGATAATAATTGTACTTGTTTTGACAATATTTCCCAAGAAAAATGTACGTGCAATGTAAGTGAATATTGTTTTTAAAATTGATTAGGAATTTTAATTTTCAAATTTTGAAAAGGCACCGAAATTAGCAGCTGAACGAGAATTTCTATCCGCACTGATTAACATAGGAAAGAAACTACCGCATGTACCAACAAAAGAAAAGAAAAGTTCGAATTTGATTACAAAATGAAATTGTCGTTTTAAATTGAACGAATATGTTTTAGCTCAAAATTTAATCACAGAAATCAAACGAATGAACATGAATCTACCGGCACGAGTTTGGATTCCATTCGAGTCTCATCCACATCATGTTATTCGAATTGCATACAATGAATCAGCTGTTCTCAATTCTCGAGACCGTGTATGTTCAACAACAGAAAAAAAAAATCATCTCATTTTGTTTTGTCAATCGACTAGGCACCCTACATAATCTACATCGAAATTGCTTTATGTGATAATCTGTTTACTTCTCCAGTTCCTGACAGACATACAGATTCGAAACTACATTCGACAAGATCCGAAGATAATCTATTTCATTTAAATCTTTCCACTAGACCGATGATAAATATCGAAACTCAAAGTTTAAACGTCGATTTCAGTGATTCAGCACGATTTTCTCTGAGTAATGAAGATGCTGATATCTGGTCGATCGATGAAGAATCATCTGTTGACGATGTATCCACTAAACGTACTTATTTTCCTAAGAATCGATCTCAACTCTTCGTGATCAATTCGAACTCTTCAGACACACAATCCGTCGAAAGTTCGACAAGTCAACAAGAAATCATGCCAGCTGACATAAGAAAACGATTGAGTGATGCTAAAGGAATCGGTGGTGGTCCTACGCTCTTCGAAGTAAACACGCTCGAAACGAAAAACGATAAACTTATCTTTTGTTTTCTCAAAGCATGATCCTGAAGATCCATCAGCTGCTACATTAAAAGAACCATGGACTCGAAAAGAACAACGTATTCGCCAATCATCACCGTACGGTCATTTGGATAATTGGAAACTTATTGCAACGATTGTTAAATGCGGAGATGATCTTCGTCATGAATTACTTGCCTATCAATTCATGACGAAATTAAAAGACATTTGGCAACATGAACATGTGTCCATCTTCGTACGACCGATTAAAATTCTCGTTCTATCGAACAACAGTGGTAAACGAATTGAATTCACTTGATTCTTCAGCTAGTCCATCGTTTCATCTAGGTCTAATCGAACCGATTTTAAATGCCGTTTCATTTCATCAGATAAAAAAACATTCGAAATTGTCTCTGACAAACTATTTCATTCATGAATTCGGCGTCGAAAACAGCGAACGCTACCTCAATGCAATTCGAAATTTTGTTCAAAGTTTCGCTGCCTACTCGATCATCTCCTATTTACTTCAACTCAAAGACCGGTTCGTCTCGTAAACTCGATCTGTTCACACTATCAAAAACCTTCCTTTTAGACATAACGGTAATATCCTGTTCGATGACGAAGGTCATTTGATTCACATCGATTTCGGTTATATGCTCTCGTCGACACCGAAAAATCTCGGTTTCGAAAATTCTCCATTCAAAATCACGCAGGAATTCGTCGAGCTCATGGGCGGATTAGAGAGCGATATGTTTCAATATTACAAAGTTCTACTCTTGAAATGTTTACTCGCAGCAAGGAAATACATGGATCAGCTGATTTCAATCGTTGAAATTATGCAATTAGGCTCGCAATTGAACTGTTTTTCGAAAGGCAACGTCATCGAAAGTTTAAAAGAACGATTTCATTTGAGCATGACCGATAATCAACTCAAGGATCACGTCGATCAGATGGTTGAAACAAGTTTATATTCTTGGACAACAAAAGTCTACGATAAATTTCAGTATTATACAAACGGAATAAGCAATTAATGATAAAACAAAGAGCAATATTTCATTCTTTAGATATTTATTTGTGAATACGGTGTGTGAAATGATTTATTTTATTTTATTTTATTTTTGCTTTTTGAAATAAATCCGACTGATTTGAATCCGTCGACGACGGTCTATATATGTACGCGTATATGTAAATAAACTATAGACGAATCGAGAAAATCAAAAGAAAGACATGCAGGGAGAATATCTTTTTAGTTTAATGATATGTTACATAGGAATTCAATCGATTCACGGAGAATTTCATCGACGATTTTTATTTCGTGGATCGAAAACAGCTGATAACCAACGAGATATTACCGATAATGATAGTACGATTAAATCGCAAAAAACTGAAAATCTTAGTCGATTATTAGAACAATTTTTATCAGCAAACAAGAAATCTGATCAATCGCCATCGAATGATAATGATAAATTTAATAAACTTTTTCAAATTGTAAATCGTTTTACTAAAGACAAACAAAAAGGTGATGATGTATCACCCTCATCCTCGAGTAAATTAACTCGTTTAATGAAATTATTGCAAAATCAAGATGCTTCCTCGTCAAAGAATCTTCAATTGGTTCCGAAAGTGCTCAGTCTCCTTCAAGGAAAAACCAGTCTCGATTCATTTACTTTCGATGAACTCAAATCACTTTCGAAAATCTTCGGTTAAATTATTCTTTTCTTTGTTAATCAATAAAATAAATGTTTCAAATTATCAGCGTATTGTCTTGCTTTAGTGACATATGTTTCTATTGCCCTTGTCTTGTTTTAATTCAATCATCATCATCATCATTCTTTCTAATTGTTTCTATTCGTTGTACCTCCTGCTGATTGGTTTGAATACAGAAACGAGAGAGAGAGAGAGAGAGAAAGTAGTACGTGACGCCCATGTCTGATCATGAGAGAAGAGTGTTTTATTTAGACGAAGAATTATTGCTGTAACATTCATCATCACTGACAACATCGATATCATTGTCCTCACAACATTCATCTTCATCGACGCCTTCGGATAGAGGACTACCCGAAGTATTTTGCAATTGTCGACGAACTTGTTTTTTATGTTTCATACGACGATTTTGAAACCTTAATAAAGCAAAGACAAAAAAGAGAAAATGTTGAAGAGATCGTTTAATGATTTTACCATGTTTTGACCTGTGCTTCGGATAAATTAAGTGCATTTGCTAATTCGACCCGTTCGGGTGTGCTGAGATATTTTTGTCCATCGAAACGTTTTTCTAATCCGTTCAATTGATGATCGCTAAAGACCGTTCGAGCTTTTCGACGTCGGCAATGTTTAAGCGAATGTTCACTGTTAAGATAAGCATGAAAACTCAAACCTGAAAGACAAATAAAATCAAATCATTGTGCAGACATTACAGATGGTCGATCGATGTAATCGACGTGTGAGACAATGCGACACGCCCTGTCTGACCTTGTGAGTTTTCAATCACGCCTTTCTTTTACTCAACAGGTGTGTATAGATTTCTTTTTCTCTCTTCATCTTTCGTTCTGATTAAATAATTACCTTATGAATAGATCACTAGTCAGACAAAGCTCGAATGAATAAGAAAAGAAGATGTTGAGCTGATTAAGAATAAGAATAAGAAAAGGAAAGAAACTCTTCTCATTAGTCACCTCATCAGTTGACGATGACTATGATTGTCGTCTTAGTGGACATGCAAATGAAAAGTTGACGACCACCCGGTGATTTGACTTGTCTCTCGTGAAGAGAGACCGAACGATCGAATATTCGACATACCGTGGAAAAAAAATGGATGCAATTCAGGTTTGATAGCTGCGTATTGATTGAATTGATTGGGTGGTTGGAAAAAATTTAATGATATCGGTGGCATATCATTAGCTGGAAGTGAAACAGCTGATTCTTTCGTTGAATGAACTGAATTGACTGTCGATATCGGAGTTGGTAATGATGTCGATGCAATTGAATTTGTTGTTGGTGGCCGTTTAAATGCCGATAGTAAATCATCAATCAAAAAACCGCTCTTGATCGTTGTCGTCATATTTACGTTTTAGATTTCAATCAAGTGATAATAGACAGTCATCAAAAAATGTGTTGCTCTAGTTTCTCTATTTTTTTCTCTCTCTCTCTTCTATGTCTCAATAGAAATGCTTGTGACAAGAAATTTCCATACTAAATTGCAAGCAATCAAAGCGAGACACAAGAGAGAAAAAGAAAGACGAAATTTCATTGGCAAATTTTTGCTTAAAAACACGATGCTCATTGGCCGAAACATTGTTTCCTTTGCATTCTCTTTCTCTCACTCCCTCGTT
>ERZ778019.942-NODE-942-length-46313-cov-13.195534_pt1 | contig 46313 bp, 49 predicted proteins | sample MGYA00375749_ERZ778019 | MGnify/ENA primary metagenome ERZ778019 (study PRJEB29350, sample SAMN05389821) | bioreactor metagenome | isolation source: Ammonium sulfate bioreactor | place: South Africa: University of Cape Town | collected 2014-03-17 ... | reverse complement strand
ACTAATCGGTAAATAGCGTAAGATATGCATGTAACACATGAATCTTTTTCATTAGGATTAACTTATGCAATATTTAAAAGTTTCGGCTACAATGTTTCTTTTGATTAGAAACAAAAGCGAAAATAAAGTGAGAAAATGAGACGACAAATTAAGATGAACATAGATATATATATATCTATGTCCTTCATTGACAGAAGTCTATTCTTCGACGAAGTATTTGCCAAGATCTTTTCGAAAAACAAACAGAAACTGAGGGAGAGGGAGAGAAAGAAAGACAAAAAAGGAAATATTTCTGTCAAATCATTAAATCAGTTAAACGTAGTTCTTTATCATGTTCAATGATATTTCAATTTCAAACCTGACAGTCCCTTCGCTCTGTTGATTTTCTTTTGTCTATAATAAAATATACTTATTGTTAAGTATCCATTTTTATATTTTACTTCATAGTAAATCAGACAAAAATAGCACGTCAACGATGACTTTGATCGAACTCGACTAGTGATTTTACTTTTAGATTGAACTGTTATTGTTTTTAAAAACAAAATGATGACTCGGTTAAACTCAACATCATCAATAACAACAATGACAACGAATGCACATCATTTTGTTGTGGTAAGTGTTTGTGTGTAGGTTTCTCTATTTTTTTTAAAATAATTTTTACGGCAAATAGAAAAAGAAAGTCGTCGTTGAACTTCAACGAACGATAGTTTTTTTTTTTGAGAAATAAAATATTTCTTTTAATAATAAATATATGCTGTTGAAAACTTAATCGAATAATTTTGATTGATGAAAGAAAGAAAGAAAGAAAGAAAGATAAATTTGTTAATTTTATTGAGATTTTTTTGTTCTCCTTTCGTTGATATTCATGGGTGATAGAGCTATTTTGAAGGTCTCAAGAGAGATTGTTTTGTTCTATAAGGAATTTAAGTTAATAATCTCGTTTGATTAAATGAAGAAAAAAAAGTTTTCTTTCGTCTTTTATCTTTTTATCGGTTCAGAAAAAACATATTTCTATTTGATTAACAGCTGCCGAATAGAGAGAAAGACCTTCGATTTAGTCAACGTCTATCTGATAGAACAAAAGCACAATCTAAGAAATAAAAGTGTTTTTATTTGATGTTGTATTAAAACTAATAGAATGAAAAATATCGAAAATATAGTGTAGGGAGAAGAAAAAAAAAGAAGAAGAATTTTCTCGATTATGGGACGAGCGAACGGGCGTCGTAAGTGAAATGCGATGAAGGAGAAAAAAAAGAGCGGCAACAAACGAGAAGTTCCTCGTCTCTACTATTATCAGTCGTCAAAATAAAGAAAAAAGAAAGAAAAACTACTCGTAGTAGACACTGAAGAACAAGAAGGAGGAGGAGAAGAAGAGATAATGTAGTCGTTGTCTTCAATCAATGTTCGACCGGCCATATACCATTGAGTTTTCTTTTGTATTGTGTAAGTTCGTTCACAAAAAAACCGACTGAAAAGAAATCTTCGCGTTCTTCTATTCTTCAAACGAAAGAGAATCCAAGACAAAAAGAAAACACTATTTCAATTGAGTTTTCTCTCGCTTCTATCTGTCGAAGTATCTACACTTGTTAGATTTGATTTAGTCGTGTTTTCTCTGTTTCTCGTATTTATCATCTGTTGTTCTATTCTATATATAGGGAATAACAACAACTTTATCAACATCTATCTGGATAATTGATGAACAAAATTCCACACTATTAAATATTGATGTTCAACAGCCAGTTGTTCGAATAATGTGGTATCGTTTCCTGTTAATTATTAGTAAATATAGATTTTGATTTATTAGTCTGTTTTCTTTTTGTTCTGTTGTCTATACTACATATGTCTCGTTCTCGTTCTCGTTCAATCGTAAAGTTTGCTTTTGACAAGTACTAGATTGAAAAGAAACAAAGAAAAAACAAACTAATACTATTTCTCAATGATGATGTTTATGTATTCGCTTAATCGGGTTAACAGACGACAGATTGACGTGATTCTATGTCGAGTACTCTTCACAACTATACGGAAACATAGACAACAAAAAAAAAACGACACACTTTGCAATATGTTCGACATTCTCATAGATAATTATCGATTTATTCAATCGATCAATGTTTATTATTAAACTTTGCTTTATTTTAGTCATTTTTATTACGGCTGCTGGCAATATCTTAGTTTGTTTAGCCATAGCACGTGAACGAAAATTACAGAATACAACAAATTATTTTCTTATGTCCTTAGCTGTAGCTGATTGTCTCGTCGCTATTCTTGTTATGCCAATGGGCATGATTGCTGAAGTTTTAGGTAGAATTTCAAAGAACTTTTCTCTAGACAAAACAGACATCTAATTTTAATCGTCGTTTTCTAGGTCATTTCCCTTTACCGCATTATGCATGTATTATATTCGCTACGTTGGATGTGTTATGTTGCACATCATCCATCTGGCACATGAGCACAATGTCAATGGATCGTTATTTTACAATTCGTTTTCCATTTCGTTACGGAAGAAATAAAACTCGTCGAATTATGTTACTTAAAATCGTTGCTGTTTGGGCAATAAGTGCAGCTATTTCATCGCCTGTTTTTGTCTTAGGTGTTATTAATAAAGAAAATGTTCTCTCGAACGGCGTATGCGCACCTAATAATGCGTCATTTAAAATTTATGGGTCGATATTTGCCTTTTATATTCCATTTATAATTATGATCACAACATATGCATTAACAATGCGATCATTACGAAATGTTCTAGTTAATAAACGAAAATATAATCGAGAAAAACGTCGCAAACAAACATTTCGACCGTTAGCACAAATTATAAATCAATACGCTGAAATTGCACAAAATATTCGACGAACCTCAACAAATAATAACAATAATCAAACAACAACATCAAGTAGTACGAATAACAACAACAATAATAATAACTCATCGAGTCCAAATCATAATAATACGATACTAGCTAAATCACCATTTAGTATAAATTTACAAACAGCAGCACTAAATGAATCGTCAACAGGACCTGTTGATATTCGACAAACAAATTCAACTGATATCAATCTTTTACAAGAACCGAATCATACACAATATGGTTCAGTGAATATAACAAACCCAACGAATTTAAATTCTGAACATAATAATCAACATCTAACAATCAGTTATATGAAATCAAGTGGTAGTAAAAAGAAACGTCAACAACAACAACAGCAGCAACAACAACAGCAACAGGCACTAGCACTTAATCCAGCTATAAATCGACTTAAAACTGATTGTGATATGAGTACAGTTTATGAAATAACCGAATGTTCGAAATCGACATCAAGTTCGCATGATGTCTTCACACTTGTTACATCGACTACAGGAAGAAAATCAATTATTTCGACTGATTTACCCTCACAAATTCAACACCCACAAATCTCTGGAGTGAAAACAATTGACAATAAAGAACAACAAAAGACTCGTGCTGTGCCAAGTCCTTTAACTATCAAAGCGATTTCTCCACTTAAAGAAGAAGATATCATTCCAATATCAAACACAGAAAGTCCAAGTAAGTTCTCCTAATCAAACAATAACTATATAGGACAGAGAAACTTGCCGAAAAATGATTAATCGAAGAGAAAAACTAAACGATTCGATGAATTCATATAAATCATTTATTCATGCTTATTAATGAACAAATATTATAAATGATTGATTCATTCGAGAATCTCGCGAGATAAAAAAATGAAGAGAAAAGCGATTTATTTCAGTAATTAATCGGAAAAAAGATGTCCTTCAAAGCAAACTATTTGTTTGTTAAATCATTTTTCGATCTATTTTGAATATTTCTAGCGAACAACAAAGAAACACCCTATATGCAAATCATATCTTCCGATGCAACGAAATCATTTCATATGAACACAATAAACTTAGACATTTCTTGGCAAGATTATCTTTATATCATTGAATATATCATTCAATATTATTTATTCATTTATCCGTATCAATTATGTCGATTGGCTATTCAATCGCCAGCGAATACCAATGAAAATCCTCTCAAACCTCGCGTATTTCATCAATCAACGTCGACAACATTTGTTAACTCGAATTCAAAGAAGAATTCTCGAACGATATCAACTCAAACGAATTTTCTTCCCCCAATCGATCTGTCAAATATATCTCCAGCAACGAATGATAATCGGCAGCGTATTGTCAATGAAACCTATCTGTTGAGTTCACCTAAACGACGTCGATCGCCGTTTAATCGTTCGTTATTAGCATCATCGAATTTATTCGCCAATTTCTTTCGTCCCTCGTCCTCCAACAATCTCCGTTCACGTCAATGGTCAACAAAATCTTCGTCATCGTTAGGTTCGTCGCCTCATCTTGTTCAACCAACAACTTATCCCTATCGTCAACATTCATCAAGCATCTACCGTCGAAATGAATCCGAAACCGATCATATTCTGTCCGATGATCATCGTCCACGTGCATCATCATCGTCGTCTGCATTCCGGCGTTCCGCTTGCCAACAGGAAAACTATTGGAATCGACCGTTACGACGTCGACAACAGTATCAATCACGCTCAGCCTACTTTCTTACTCGTCCACATTCGTACAGTTTTCGTCGAGGTCAACCACTAACTTCAACAACCAACACGAACTCATCCGATTCATCGTCTGTTTTCCATCGGTTTAATTCTCGATTTCTTTCGACAATCTCTCATCAATACTATCAACAACAACAACAACAACAATATCAAGTTCATTCGCAGCGTTTACGCGACGAACACATCGTCGCAGCCAACGAACGCAAAGCTCTCCGAGTTTTACTCATTATTTTCTGTGTTTTCGTTACGCTTTGGACGCCGTTTTTCATTTGTACATTCATATCTGCGATATGCGAGCAATGTCGCGAACGAATCTCTTCGACTCTTTGGTTTTCAATAACCTGGCTCGGCTATAGTTCATCGATGGCCAATCCGTTTATTTACACGATCTTCAGCGATGTCTTTCGTCGTGCATTTATCAACATTCTCTCCTGTCGATCGAACGATTCGAATTTATCTCGACAAATTTCAACGAAATTCTCCTATCAAAAAGGTAGTCCGATTATTCATCAACAATATTCGTATCGACGAAGTCGGAATCATGATCAATCGGGCACGTCAACGCCGTTACCGTATCAGCAACATCCTCAAGCACATTTACATGACAATGACGTGACAATTTACATCAATCGATGTGCATCGGACTCATTTCGATGAACAAAACTGATCGGCTTACCCGAGTTCTTGAAGTGTTTCGATGAGTTGTTGTTTTTGTTCGGGTAACATTCGTGCAAAGACTGTGCCACGTACACATAACTGAATTAGGAAAAAAACACACACACACACACGAAAAATAAATCGATATGAATCAATGAAAGTGCTGCTTACTCGACGTAACAGTTCAGGATGTTCGGTACGAACGATTTCGAAGGATTTGCCGGATATAGCGAAATGATACGGACTTCGACGATCGAGTTCGATTAAACGATGAGACTAAAATTTTGAGGGTTTTTCTTTTTTGTTTATTAAGACGAATGTTGACATACGTTGAGATCGTATCGAACTTCTTTGACGCGTCGATTGAAAACTTCAGCATAAGTAAATGTTGGTGAACTAGTTGAATCAGCAGCTTCGATAACGATGATTTTAGCATCATCAGGAATCATATCACAATCACGTGCAACACTTAATGCAGTTAACATATTATCACCTAACAGAATTTCGAGTTCGAATGTTAATATTGAATCTCAATCAAAATCTTACCAGTACACATAATTGTTCGAATATTTGCATTCGAAAGAATTTTCAAAACACCTAAAAACAGACGAGTTTCTCTCAAATAGCACGATACGAGTATTCACTACCTTCAGTTTGTGGTTTAAGACGATTTTCCATGACGACTAATCCCAAAAATGTTAGATCATGCTCGATTTTTTCTCTATTAAAACACGACGTAGAACATTTTTCTTTTGTTTTTCACGTAAAAAATAAACCTTTCGACTCGTTGTACTTTAACATAATTCAATTCCAATGGTTTATAGGCCAATGCCAAAACACGATAACCTTGTTTGGCATAAGACGAAAGAATTTCATTGAAATTTTTCGGAACTAAAACATCGAATAAATACGAAAGACTTTCGAAAAAGTAAAACAACAACGAACTTGTCTCGGGTCGAGATAATTCAGCGATCTTCTCTGGCGAACCTTTGGTTAGCAAATCGAATGAATCTTTAGCAAGAATTCGAACAATAACACTCGTTCGTTGTAAAGACGAACTAAATGGTAATTGTCGAACGATACCAATTTCGAATGGAACATTCTGAAATTTATGTTTTTCGTTCAATTTAAACAAATCATAAGAGTCAACTCACTCCAGCAATTAACGAACTAACAGAACCTGAGAGTTTTGAGCGTGCTGCTCCGACATTCGGTGGGTTAATAGGTCGGACAATTGTCGGAAAAAGCATATCGTAATTGGCCTTTTCATCCGTTGCTGGTTCATAGAGTTCATATTGAGTAAATCCAAGCATTTTAAGATCAAGTGGATCGCCAGCTAATTCACCATTGATTCTCGTTACTGTATGACACGCAGCCATATTAACAATGATCATACTATGAGCTTCATCATCACGCCAATTCAATTCATTCATGTCGGTGACTTCGGAACTGAAATCGACTATTGGAGAATTTTCAGTTGTATTTGGATATTGACGAACAATCGGCAGAACACAATGAAGATCGAGACCGTCTTCAGTTAATGTTCCTGTTTTGTCGAACACGACCGTATTCAATGAACCGCAAATATTGATCGAACGAGGACTTATACAGAATATGTTCACTTTTTTCAAGCGATTTTGTGCGTAAACTAAACCAGCAGATAGAGCTGCAGGAAGAGCCGGTGGTACAGCAATTGTAATAACATCGATTGTACGTTTGATAATTACACCAACTTGTTCTTTTCGTATAATTCGTAGAACAATCGAAAAAATCATTCCACCCAATGCAATCAACGCCATTCCACCGACATATTTGTATGTGTCAGTATTAAATTTAAAATCAACAGGTTTAGGATAAAGAATCGATCGAATAAGTTCACCTTTAGCTGTATTAAATCCTGTTCGGACAACAACAGCGCGTACATCGCCAGCACCATAATATCGTGTTTGAATAACTTGAGTACCACTAAATAATATATATCGATTATGTTCGTGAATATCAAATGATTGCTGTAATGATGGCATGTCGATCGTTGATTGATAATATGGAATTTGAACTTTAGTTACAGGTATACTTTCACCTGTTAACATTGCTTCATTGACAATCACATTTCCATTTAATAGAACAGCATCACATTGCATTGTCGTTGCACTTCGAACGACAATCATATCACCTGGAACGAGATCTTCACTGATTATATCGCGTTGTTCTTCTACAAAAAGGAAAGTTTCATTTTCATCAAATTCAACAAAAATTCTTCGGTGAAAACCTTCTTCCGTTTCGGGATTATAAATAACAACTGTTGACACTTCCGATTGATGAACTGTATCTCGTAGAGCTTTTTCATTCTAATCCAGCGAGAGAGAACAACCATAAAAATAGATTTCAATTTTCAATAACAAACCTTTCGAACTTCATACAGCGTAAAGATAACCGAAACAATACTGATAAAGACAATACATGATGCATAGATGACATATTCATCGGCAAACCAAGAGATGCATGAAAATATTTGAAAGATATAGAATGGAGAGAGAACCTGGATGAAAGAAAAAAAAATGAACGAAATATGAATCGAATTTTATTTGAAGAAAATCTTGAGAGTACTTCTTGAATGAGTAACTTTATAATTGGTGTCAGACGAATACCGATACTATTTTCACCGTGAATTGTTTTTCTTAATTAAATAATAATATTGATTGACTAGTTTTTTTTGGAAAGATAATAAATTCTATACTTTTGTGCACGTTCTTCAACTGTTAATGGACGAATCTGACGAAAATAATCACATTTGACATTATTTTCAACGCCTCTATTTTACATAAACCAAACATATTTCGAATAAAGAAAAACAAACAATAATTGAAATGTTTACAAGAGCTTAACGAATTTGTATTCAGCTGCTTGCCAAACATAACGCCATCGTTTATTAATAAAATATCGATGATTAAGTCTCTAAAATCATTGAAAATAAATTTTAATTTCTAATCGTTTAGTAAACAGATTAAAATATGTGTATTCAACTATCACCATCGTCATATCGTGTGTTTTGATTTCCTTCGAGAGTAAAAATTGACTGATCCTCCTCTAACATATTTCGATTCGAGCACATGCAAACTAGTTTTTCGAACTGTTAATAAACATCAATCGAACAACAACAACAACAAGAAAATGAAAGCTTGAGGGTAAGTTCGAAGGCATTTTGAATGAAACTAAATATATTTTTGTTCTAGTAATTGCATGTTTAGTATTTGTTATGAAAAACAACAGCACATCTTAGTGTTACTATTACGTTTTCATATTCATATGAAACCATTTCATGATAATGACGACGATGATAGGTCCATCTCCGAAAGGCAAACTATATAGAAATAGAAATAAAGGAACACCGTGCATTTACATAGTCACACATGCAAAATATAATCAATAGAGATAGAATGGGAACATTGAAATATATATGTATACGAAAAGACCATGTCACCAATGAAAGCAACAACAACAATAAGTTCACCTACCGATTGTCGAAATTTAGTCTTGTTTGGCAGCACATTCGAGCTGCTCACGAGAAAAGGTTCACCTGTAGACTAAATACTCGCGTTTAGATTTGTTTTCATCTGATTTCTTTTACATCGATCCGATCAATTCGAAAAATTCGACTGAAAAAAGACTCCACTTACATCATCTGCTGGTTCTCGTCCAACAATACTCGAATAACGTGAACGAGTTGGTGTTGCAGCAAAATTACTAAACATAATCAAATGAAAAAAACTAAGATCTACTCATTTCAATCTTACCGAGCATCATTTGGATCATTTGGATTGAGAGTATTATCGATTTTGAGTACATCTTCCACGTACCATTGCTTGTATCGATCCTACAAGCAAATAAATCCATTGACATTTCGAATATTTCTCCATTACTTTCAACAGAACATATTCAGCAACAGATAGATCAGCTCGATAACAACAACATTGAAGAAACCAATGAGGTTTCCAATAGAATATCAGTCGAAGAAATCCAGCAGTTAGAATAATACAAATCCATGTTAGAACCGTGCGTACTACCGATCGAGAATATCCATATAAAATCTAATTGAACAAGAAGAACGAATAAATCAGCAAAATTAATATTGAATTTTCTCATACAAATTGATCGTCTGTTCCTTCATTAACAACCTGATATGACCGGATGCCACCTGACTGAGGCATCGATTGAGAAGAGTTTACTGAACCGATCTGAAAAAAACAGAGAGAAAACAAAACGAAATTGACGAGTGAATTTCGATGATTCGTTCGTGTTCAAGTAAACTACTTGTTCAAGCTCCACTGATTTGTCGTTATCTAGATGATTAGTCATTGAGAACGCGATGTTTTCTAGTTAGACACGTTTAGCCTTCACCAGGGTTGTCATAGATAAATATCATAAATGACGAGATGGATTTCAACGTTCTCGTATTTAAGTTAGGACAGAAAAATCTCTTCCTTTTTCTTAAACCTGTTGTTTTTATTTTATTTTTTATATTTACTTCTAAGGATTTCTCTTTTCAAAAGAGCATATCATTAAAAAAAACAACACAAAACTAGTTCCTTCTCTCTCTTTTTTATTTAGTCTGTCAAGAAGAAAAAATAATAACAACATTTTAACCAATTTATCAACTGTTTTCTCTTTTTCTCTTCAGTGGTATTTACCTACGGATAATTTATTAATCAAAGAACTGATAAAAACAGTAGACGAACAATATGTCGAACAAGATGAGAATGTCGATAATCAACGAAAACGAAAAGAACGAAATAAAAGAAGAAGAAGAAAAAAATTCACGACACGGACCTTGCTCTGATAAGAAACGTATATTTATGGCAGTTAACACGACAATTCAAACGGATACCATGCGAACATAATTTCTGTCTTATCGAAACGAAATGTCATTTGTACGAAATCTCACTGCATAAACTGAAAAGAAATAACGAAGAAAAAAAATCGGTCAGAAACCAAATTATGCTCAAGAACAAGAACAGGAATGAAAAAAAAATAATCGTGATAAATAAACAAGAAAAATTTTATCATATTGGATAGTCAATCTACCAACGAGAAAAGGGCAAAATATTTCTTTTCTTAGATATATGTCTTGCATAAATCCGGTTTTTTTCAGTTAAACATGTGTTTGAATAAAGGAACATTGTAAAGATATGAGATACTCGACATCTGTCTATTTGTTATTCGCATCAAGATAAGAAACAAATGAAATTTTTCATAAAAATCTCACAGGAAAAAGAAAATCAATTCGAGCTCTTTGCATTCAATTTTCGCTCGGTAGGCAGAATCGAACTGCTACGCCGCGAAGCGTCCCTAGGTTTGAAGCCTAGCCCCAGCACCAGCCGAACTCAACCGAGCACTTTTTCATTATCGATCGACCGGCTTATAAATTGAAATATGATTTCAATAATATGTAAAACAAAACCGGTGAATCTGTTCTCAACTAATCTTGTCAGATAGTGACACCTGCTCGTCGGACTTAATTAATTACTCGACATGTATCGACCGACAGAAAAAAGAGAATTTCTTAGCGAGTCAATTTTGTTCAACAATCAAGTCGTGATATAACACTATTGACATCTATCTGTAAAATTCGATTTGATTTAATCGTTGACTAATGATTGTCTCTCTTTTTTTGCCATCCATCCATCTATTCATTGCTGCAAAACACATTCAAATATCTTTTACTTGATCGTTGAAAACAAACGAACTCATGTCGGCCGATAGTAACAGTGGAAATAAATCGTTTTGGCCCGTTAAATCAGCGCTAAAGGAAAAGATCATCGTGCTCTACGATGCATTATTAAGCGTATGTCCTTGTTTTTTTCTCGATCTATCATTTTTTCGTGATATTTAATACTCATATTTAGGGTGATCAACCTTGGTTGGATAATGGACATTTTTGGGACGATTTTTTTCTTCTAAAAGTCAATTCGAAATATCTGTTAGAAGAATTAGAACGAATCTATATCGAAAAAGCAGCTGTACTTAAACCTCAATTGAATGTAGCCTTCGATCAATGTTTAGTTTTCGTCAATTCGACACATCGAATTCGACAATTAAATGCATATTATGTATGTTATTCGATTCGAAATGAAAAAAAAATAGTGAATCTAAAATTGAAATTTGTTCGTAGACAATCTGTGTTCTTATTCACGCAATCAGTCGAGTCAATCAAAAGAATGGTTTTGGTTATCCAGCTCTCGAGTTTCTTTGCGGAACCGAAGGAGCTGAACAAAAATTCGAAGTAAATCAACTCGATTGATCTTTTGTTTTCGAACACGAAAACTAATGTTAACTTACTAGACGTTGATCGAATCGCTTAATCACACATTTCTTATCGATGAAAGTTTTTCCGGAAGTACACTTTTGAAAAATGCAGCTTTCGATGTTAGTCTAACTTGTTGTACAACTATGTTGAATATCAACGAAAATATGCTGATGGATTTTATGATGGCAAATAGCAATTTATTTGATTCAATAACTCAATTATTAATTCGGTCTTCAGCGAGTCATGGCTACGATGTTTGTCTTTTACTTGCACTTCTCTTACAATATCATAAATATGATGTAGATTTATTCATGAAAAAAAAATATTTGTTTGCTCATGATTCGTATATTTATAGACTTCAAATACATACATCGTACGGTTTTCAGTATTCGATGATGAGGTCGCTTTAACCGTAAGAGATTTATAAATGTAAATCAAGGGCAAAAGAACGTGTTTGTTTTTATTCGATTTACAGAGTTTAGCACAAGTTATTGGCTCATCTTTGAATGAATATAATAAGTAAATAACACAACAACAACAAAAACAAAACGATAAATTTATTTTGTGAATAGAGCGTATGATCTCGAACGAACAGCAAATGAATCTTCGTCATGGTGGAGTTCGTTAACTACGTTTGTATGTTGATTTTCTTTTGAAACGAAAAAAAAACAATCGAAAATCTTCTTTCAGGTTGGATCCGCAATTCAATCCGGTGGTGCAAATCGTCGAATGAAAAAGTCTGTTGTTTTTCCCAAACTTCATTTAAATTTTTTCTAAACTGATTTTCCAACATTTCAGAGTTGATGATTGTCTTCTATTAGCATTTTATGAAGCTGTTCATCTCAATCGAAATTTTATTTCTGCTTTAACACATGTAACTAATCTTGATTAAAATGAAAAAAAAACGAACAGTTCAATTTTGTATGTGTTTTCAGACGGCTACAAATTTATGGACGCCGAAAAGTCCATCGAATGAATCTTTACCTCCTTCATTACCAGGATTGGCAGTCACTTCGACGCTTGCTGGTGAAAAACAGACTCTATCTATTAAATAAAATCCAAGCGTTGTTTTTTTTTCTTATTGTTTTAGCACAAGAGCCAATTGATTTCTCTGATATCGATGATTATTCCGCATCAAATAATCTTCTCTCCGTATTTCTTGAATATTGTTCAATCATTCAGCAATTCTCCAAGAGTAAATCGAATCTGATTATTTTTCAATTTGATTTCTCCTGTTGTTCTAGATGAAGACATGTGTAATACAACAAAACTATGCTATTTAATTCTTCTTTGTATAACTGAAGACGAATTTGCCAATGCAACAATGCACGATGAAAATGTCATATTTAGTGTTTATCTTCATAAAGCTGTGAGAATTTTCGTCTTTCTTGATAAAGAATAAATGAATGATTTGATTCAGCCAATGCGTCATCGTAAACATACGAACGAAAAAAATCTTCCATCACGTCCGTTAGCTGTTGCACTTTTGGATTTAATGACGGAATTCATTTGGAGTCATATGATGCGTAATTTTCCATTTGATCTCTACACGTAAATCGTCAATTCTCTGAGGAAAAAAGAAACGAACAACTCTCGAATAAATTTCTCTTTTAGAAAATGTATCGGAATCATTCAACGTATACTTTCATTTCAAAAACGTACTCGAACACGATTGTCATATTCTTGGCGACCTTTATGGAGTGGTAGTTATCATTTTCTTTGCCATTCGAATCAAATCGAATCTTTTCTTTTGTTCAGCTTTAATTAGTTTATTGAAATTTCTTCAAAATTGCGAATCCCAATTAGCTAAACATCGAGATTTATTTCAATTAGCCTCACGAATTATTAATATCTTCAATCTATTCATCACATTCGGTGATACATTCTTGAGAACGCCGGAAGCTTACGACGAAGTTTTCTATGAAACAGTTCGATGTTATCATGTTTTCGATAATTTATATGCATTTGGTAGAAAAAAAAAGCTAAAAAGAAGAATTTAGTGATGGAATTTCATTTTTCAAATTGTTTAGCTTGTCGATATGCGAACAATGATAGTGAATTCAAAGAATCTGCTCTTAAATTAATGGTTAATTTAACGAATATCAAGTAATGAAAATCTTCGAGAAAATTGACCAAAAAACAAAACAAAGAATTTGTTGTTTAACATAGATTGATAACTCAACATTTTAATACAAAGATCGAAGCGTTTTCCAATAGTCAAAATAATCCGTTAACAGAAAATCAAGTAGAATTCATTCATAATTTAGCCAAATTTAAATCTTTTTCTGTTCAATTATAAAAGGTTCTCGATATTATTCGAAATAATTACGATACATTAGCACTTAAATTGCACGATGATCTCGATCAATACGATAATTATTCGGAAAAAGCATGTGAAGCTTCATTCTTTGCGAACATTGTAAGCGTAAATTGATATTCGAATATTTCCCTATGAAATTTATTTTACTTTCAAAGACTCGAAATATAATCGGTAATTATCGTCGACAATATTCGTTGGACACCAATAGTTCGGTACAATTATCAAACATTCTTTTAAAAGAAGTTCCAACAATAAGCTAATTGATAATGAATCTCGATGGAACAAATTGCTTTTGAGTCTGTTCAATCTGTAATCGGTATCACGAGTTTCTGTTTTATGTTTCGGGGGGGATGTTCCTGTGATAGTCATTAACTTATCGTTTTTCTTTTCTTTTCTTCTTGTTATTATTATTATTTTTTCTTTATTATATTCAAACAAAAAAAAAAGAAGTCTTGCGTGTATATACGAAGTCTTGATTATGATTCTAGATGACAACGCTTACATTAAGTGTGACTCCATTTCGAAATGAGTAAATGATTTCAATTGAATCGATGTCTTTTTATCTTGTGATTTAGTCAAGAAGTACGACAGTTGATTGATCTTGCTTATTCGAATGAAATCGAAGATAAACGAGAAGCAATTGAGAAATTAAAAGAATTAGAAGCAAGGTTTGTCGTGATTCAAGTGAAGACAAAAAGTATTTTGATTTTTTTAAACAGAATGAGTCAATTACCAATGGGTCTTGGTTCGTTAAAACATATTCTCAAAGTTGAAATCATTCGATCAGAACAAGAAAAACACAATCAACCCGATGATAACAGTGCTTTGCAATATGCATGTGCTGTAGCTGTGCTCAAGTTAGTTAAAACATTGAATTCAATAGTCATTTTTCCTTTCGTTGAAAAGATTTGTCGATGCTGTTAGTGTGCCGTATCGTGCCTATCATTCTCGTTTATCCTATCGAAATATTGCTAAACAAGTTATACTTTTTTTTGCCTGATTCGACGAATCGTTTGAATTGTAAAATAATTTAGGTCGATTTACCTGGAAATATAATTAGTATTCGTCATGATATTGCTCATAATCATGAGTTACCCTCGCTATTCGAACTGTTAATAGCGGTAGATTATAGTAAAAAATGGCTTCGAGTAAAAATTGAAAATGATGAAGAATGAAAAGATGAAAGTTTTGAATTTGTTTTCTTAGAAAAATTGTTTAGATGAATTAGTTGAAACGATGGCTTTGTTTAGTCAGGGTTCATATAGTGAATTTCTAGGAATTGTTGCTCGGGAAACTGTTCAAGCTTTTGTCGAAGCTCGTCTTAATGTTTGAACATTTGTTTTTGTTTTTGCGAAACAAATCATTTTATTTAGTTTCTAATGAAAAGAAGCAAAAAACGATTGAGAATCGTCGATGAACGTGTCGAAGAAATTCAAAAAGCTTTGCAAATGTGTAACGGAAAGTATGATTTCACTTTCAGGTCTATCGATTATTCGTTGTTTTATAATAGAGAATTAATAGCTGAAGCATTGATTCAATGTGGAACTTTAATTATGACACCAAAACAACTCTCACGTCTTGACTACTATTCAGGTAAACGCAAAACAATCGATTTCAATTAACCGTAGAATTGAATAGAATCTTCTGATCTACTTCCATCCTGTGTAACTCAATTTTGGACACCGATTCTGTCATTAATTCTGTCGGATTCGAATTTAATTTCGATTCTAATCGATAAAATTTTGATCTATGTTAGTGAAATCTACGGTTTAACAAACGATGATCCATCGATCATCGATCGTCAACGTATTGGTTGGATATTTTATTTCGTTGAACAACCGACATTAAAACTCGATCTTTGCTCGATATTCATTCGATTAGTACGAATTTTACAGCCTTGGTTTGCTGAATATTTGTCGCAAATGGTTGTTCGATTATCGGATGACAATGATGGAACACAAAAACCATTGATTAGCGAACAAAAACGAGATCTTCTCTTGAGAACTATTTCAATGTATGCAAATCCATATGAAACTATTCATAATCAATCAGCAACGACGACGATGACAATGAGTTCACCTTTAGAAATCTTACCGAGAAATCAATTATATAAAAAAGAACTTCAGATGTTTAAAAAACGTACGAAAAACAAAGCGAGAGAATAGATCGAATCGATTGAGTGTCTTTTCTAGGTTCGGTTTTAGCCGAAGTTCCAATTGGTTTACTTGGCGAAGAAGATGATCAGAATCTGGAAATGAACATTGATCTTTCGAAAACTGATCGAAATTGTAATATTTTCGTTTTTATCTATTCAATTTCAAAACAATTCTTTCGTTTGTTTAGTTCTCGGTTGTATTCCAAAAGAAAAACCAGTGGAACCAGTACCAACAAAACGAAAACGATTGAGTTCAGGTAAGTCATCTTTTCTTTTTCTTTTATTCGATTTTCTTCTATCAATTATTTGTTTATTTAGCTACAATCGATCCGAGTTTTTTTCGTGATCAATTCTATCCTCGATATCATCATCGATATTAGACATGTTCGCAGTCAGATCTATCTTTCTTTTCATTATCTTGTTCAATAAAAAAAATTATGTTTTCTCAATTTTATTTCATTCATTGACATATTCTCACATAGAATGTTTCTTGTTTTTACATATTTGAAAGAGGGAACAAAATATGTTTGGTATTGTTTTTGAGTACGTTAATCGCCTGACTTAAATCGAAAGAGATGCTCGTACATCGATCAATTTGTTTTTGTATTCGTATAAAACACATAGAAACAGATCGATAGAAAACAACTAGTGAATAGAATCATCAATTGCAATCTTATTGATAAATGTTTTCCTTTAATTTCATAATTATGTGTAGTTTTCAATCGTTTAACTTGTCGATAGAAAACGCTTCGATCTTTATTAGGATTCGAAAGAAGAATTTGTTGATTTTCAGTAAGTAAATCTCGTTTCGATAGAATCGATCGTTTAGCTCGAATGAATTTCTTTCGTTCAATCGAATGATTTTCGGATGAATTCGATAGATAATTATCGTTTTTATTACTATGACTCGATGAAAACTAAAACGAATTTTAAACAAACAAATAACGTCTCTCAATAAAATGAAATTCAATTGTCAAGTTGACGTTGCAAAAGCGAGCATGATCTCACGTACTTTCGCATTACATTGTAAAAGATCTTGAATTTGTTGTTCAAATAGAAAGTTCGTTTTTAATTGACAATGAACAATTGAATTTTGTTGTTGTTGTTGATCGTTATCATGAGATGTTTCCGAATCATTCGATTCGATGATTGTCGGAAGAACAGTTTGATATTTGTTCGATGAATTCGATGATCGACTGGTTTTTATTTGTGGATTTTGTTGTTCGATATCGATGGAATCTGAACATTGATTATCTTCATCAGTTTCTTCTTCGAAAACACATTCGAGATTCGGTGCAGATGATGATGAACGCACGAGGCTACTAGTTGGAGAATTTTCTTTGACACGAGGTACTGTTGATGTTAGACAAGATGAATAATGAATTTTGATCGATGATGATGATGAAGACAGAAGATTTCGTTGACGAATAAATTTGTAATTGATATTCGTGCTCATTTCGAAACGAGTTTTCCACATTCGATTATGGTTGGTTCACGTTTTTTTGTTTGTTAAATATCAGTACACATGTGTAAGAGAAGATTAACCAAGGAAAAAATTTGATTAATAAATAGAGATGACACGTTTGTTTTTCAAATGAGCAACAAGAAGCGGGCAAAACAATTGTTTTTATAGATGAAAATTGAAAAGCAACAGTAATGATTCATTTTTCTTTCTTTCTCGCGTTTTTTGACTTGGTTTAAATCGACATTCACTCACGTTTACAGAGAAAAGTATGCGTATCCGATTTTTGTTTAATAAGACATCGGAATTTCAATGAAGATTCTCTTTATTTATGTACTTGTGCAAAAATATTCTCTCCATGGCAATGTACGACGAACTTGAATGTGCCTCTATGAGCAATGATCTTTCTTTTTTATTTATTTTTGACATTCAATTGTTTATACACGAATCAGCATTTGAAATTATCAATTTTGATTATTCAGTTCACGAAAAGATTATCTAAGATTTCAATCGATAGAGTATCAATTGAACAAATGAGAGTATCATCCAAGGTATTGACACAAGAATGGCACCAGAGAATGTATAACTCGATCTACACAGATAAACAAAATTCTTAGGAATGTTTTTGAAGAAGTCAAAAGAAATTCCTTACAAAGTATACGAATAAACGTATCGACAATCGGTAACAATCAGAAACCAATTGAGATAGATTGATGGTGTGCAAACTGTTGTTAAACACAACTGACTTGTATATGCAAAGAGAAGAATATTCGTAAGAAAATATTTGCTTATAACTATTGAATTAGTTGAATCATATTCTTGTTGATAACCAAAAGGTAACCTGAGTAATAAACAAAAAAAAAACGCGAAATCGAATTTGAAAATCAATGAATGATATCTACCAAGTAAGATCCAATTTAAATATTGATGCTCCAAGTCGTCGTGCATAACGAAGAAGTAATAATAAAAATAAAACGACAAGACCGATTTCCCATGGAAGAATTTTATTGTAAGAAAGAACAAATATGAAATGGATTATCGTGAAAATAATCGTTGATAAATAATGATTAGGAAATAAAACGGGATTTCTCACATAGTGATATTCTTTGAAGAGAAAAATTACATAACCCAACAAGGAAATAACGAGAAAAACCCAATGTAAAGATGAAACTAATGTCAATGATAATTGCAGAATTAAATGAGAAAATATCAATGGAATTGCAAGACGTTTTTTTATCATCTAGAATTTATATTTAAAAACAAAAAACAAAATGCAAAAATTCTTCAATAATTAATCCTATAAACGACACAGATATTTATTCAGATATCAATTGATTTTACTATTCGTATAAAAAAAAGATATTGTTTAATTGTTATGTAGATTTATCCATGAAAATCATCATCTAATAGATGATCGATTGTTTTCGTAGCTGAACGTGTAAAATTAACTAAGATGTACGTGTACAATGATCGTAATTCTATCTGAGCTACTGAATAATCTAATGAACTAAGTTGACGAATACCATCATAGGAATATCGAAGCCATTTACTCAACGTTCCGTATCTAAATACGATTTGAATTTTATATTTCAATGATGAAGTTTTACCTGTTTGTTGCAGGTGCTTGTTTTTGATGACGAACCATTTTGTATCGGCCAATGAAATTAGGTGGACGACTCACACGAAAACCAGCATGACGTAATCTAAAAACTTGATCTTGATCAAACTATGCAAGGACTCATTTTGAAATAATAAACCTGTGATTCATATCTGCAAATACATGTCAATGAAAAAAAAAGTATTTTGTTTATAGTTTTGACTCACCATCATCTTCGAACTATTGAATTACGATTGACGATATTAAAAATACGAATTTAGCCTCTTGAAAATGAATATCAAACTTACTCCCCAACCCCAGTAGAGATTTGACCAACCATTGGCTTTATGAAATTGATCTTTGGTCAAAGCGAGAGCACCACCAATCAAATCGTTATACATCAAACTGAAAATAGAAGAATCATGCGTAAATTCGAATATTCAACGTCTAAATTATTACAAATATCTTAATTCATCAACAGCTGGTGCTAAATGTCGTGGTCCTTGTGAATCACATTCGTAAACATTGAAATCATTTTCAGGTATTAGATCAACATCATGAAAAATAAAACAATCAAACACTGGTTTCAATATGTTCGATGCATGATTAAATGCTACATTCATAATTAATCCTTTATTGAATGTCCCATTGCCAAACTGAAATATTTTCTAGATGATTTTTTTAAAAATTAGTTGGCTGATGAAACCTGTTCGACAACGAAGACTTGATAGGCTCGTTTTTGTCGTTGTAGAAACGGATGAAGATGACGTAGGAGAACTTTCAATTGAGGCTCACGAGTACGAAATGGAATAATCACTGCAAGTTGTTGACGAGATGTACAATCAGTTGGTGAATAAATTCCACCTATACAAAAAATTATAACTAATCGAATTACAAAATCTCTTCGATTAAACTCTACCTTTTTGTACATTATTAATCTCTTGTTCAATTTCTCTCCATTCAATATCAGTTGTCATATCAACTAAACTGTTGTCTAAACAGATTAGAGAATAAATACAATCAACAAAGGAAAAGAGCGTTGTTTTTTTTTGAAAACCTTGAAGTGTCGATGGATATAATGGACATGTTTGTCCGTTTTGTTTCTCATTGTCGATCATTATAAATTGATTTGCTGTCTTTTCATCATGTTTATTGCAAAGATGAATCACCAAAATGATAACAAGAGCCAAAATAACGATTGGAAAATGTTCGTCATTTTTCAATCGAGTAAGTCTTCGCGTACTAAACATGAATCTGAAAGAAACGATTTCGTTCTTAAATCTTTGATTCTAAGCAGAATAAATAAGAAATGAAAAAGAAAACCCGAAAGATTAATACGTAAAATCAACGTCACTTTCAGCTTTTTTTTTGTATTCAATTTTATCTTTCGTTACTTCTTATCAACACGTTTTACATATTTTCTGTTGAAAGATATAATCTTCATATTAACTGTAGCTACGATAAAATTGAGCAAGCTGTGTTTGCGAGTGAATATCTTTCATTTAAAATAAATCTAAAACTAGATATTATTAGTAGGGCAATAAACGATAGCAACGGTAGAGATGTATTTCCATCTCATTCGTTCGTTCGTCAATATTTATAAAGACAACATTTAATACCATTAAGCTGAAAAAAATACAGAATAATCTTTCAGATTGCACTTCGTTGACGTACTTTATATCATAACCTAAAATTATAGGTAATATGTAAGAACAGCTGTTTGAATGAATACCTAACAAATATTTCATCGACATGACCGGTTTAAAAAGTCTCTACTAAGATGTAATTTTCATGCTTGATTTCTTTCGTTCTCTTTTTCTCTCTCTCTCTTACTCTCTGTGTTATATTTTACTCATAGTCGAGTGTTTGTCAATGTGCTTTTTCTTTCTAAACTAATTTTGTTTTTTGAATAGATTTGCTCGAGCTACATTTCCTTTCCAAGTTAATTCTTAATACATGAAGAATTTTGTCTGTAACTGATACTTTCTTATACATAATTAATGACGAGGTCAGAATTAAACTACGATTAGCAGAGTAACTATTTCCTTTTAGAACATATAAACGGCGGATATAATTTCATTGAAGAAACGAATCACTGATTTATCTGGACTAAGATAGCAAAAAGAAACTAGTATTTCTTTCAATCAACTCGATGAAAGATGAAGAACTTTGTTGCCCTCAGGTGAGATTTCACAAATATTATTTATTCCTCATATAGCTCTACTTCTTGAATAAATATGTATTTTTCTCTCGTCAAAATCCACAAAAAAGACTAACTCCGATGTCCGTATACTGTCTATGACTTACTGAATCGAAAAAAAAAATCCATTTATTAACTGTAATAATCATAATTTGATTGCGTGTCATATAATATCGTTTGATTAGTATCTCGAATACATTTATCGTTTTTTATCGATTGAATGTCAATTCTTATGACAACAAAAATATTCATCTGAAAAAAAAAACTATACGCGTGTGTAACGAGAGACCCCGACGTTCAATTGTTAGCAGGAAAAAAAACGTGCTCTTGGTATATAAATAAAAAAAAAAAGAAATCATTGCCATATTTCAAGAACGACAGAAGAGAGAAATTATAATGCAGTTTCAAGGTAAACAAAGGCCTGACAACCAAATAAAAAAGTTTGTTCGGTGTTCGCATACGATTTGTAAGAAGAAAAATAGAATAAACGCACATCTTTTTGCTTTAGAAACTAACCATGTCTGCTCTATTTTGATTGACATTCATGAAAACAAAAGTCGATCTATGTGTTCATTGACTGATTTCAGTATTTTGTTGTTCTAAGACTATCGAGAAAGAGAGAACTTCTTCAATATAATTGTTCTTCGGGGGATTTCATGTTCAGAAATAATCTCTATCATATCAACTGTAAGACTGATCTCGATATACTTTTTTTTCATCAATGAATTGCATCTATCCTTAGAGAACAAGAAGTGCTCAAATGTGCTTGAATTCTAATTTGATTATCTATTAATTCAGACGCATTCGCAAGTATGTGTGAGATTCTATAAAAACGCGGAACTGCAGTAAATCGTTGAGTTTTTTTCGACAAATAAACCAGAAAATATTATGGCTACTTACAATGAATAATATACATTATTTCAATACATTCTTGAGAGAATACCATAACAATAAAAAAAAGTCAACTAGTCAACATGAAAAAGTCGTCATAAATCTCAAGGCTTTTACAGTATAGTCAACGAAATGCAAATTTTATTTTATCACATTCACAAAAGAGAAAATCCGTAGAGAACAATTGTGTTGATGTTTAACGACCTCTACGATTCCATTGAAGAAACTAACAGAGAAAGAGAGCAGTTGCCTTAGTTTCAACATTCATTCATGATGGATCACATATGTTTAAAAGAATTCTTTTTCATTCAACTATTGAGATACATGAACGATTTCTCAGTTAATATACTGTCTTTTTGTTTAGATGGCTTTAACAGATTCAAATGCCTTTGTTTCGATGTCATCGAGTGCTGATCAGGATTATCCTGCAAGTAATATTCTTGATTCGTAAGTAACAAACAAAGAAATGAATGTTTCGTTTTGAAGAAAAGTCTCTTTCGTTTGTTCAGAAGTGACAATGTCTTTTGGATGACAACAGGCTTATATCCACAAGAATTCATCATAACTTTCAAAGAACCAATTGAATTTCGTCAATTACGATTTGTAACAACTAACGGTATGTGTTTTGTCGGAACACGAACAAGTAGTTTTTTTTATTGATTTTAGTTAAACGATTTGTGATGTTCACAACGAGTAATCAAGAACCGAAGAATTTCGAAACTATTCTCGAAAAAAGTAGGATTTCAATGAGAGAAATAAATGATCGTATTTTAATTCGATTGCATAGCTCTATCGAACACTGACAATCAACTGCAAATAACTGATCAAACACTGGAACGAGCTATGGAAGTTCGTCATTTTAAATGTGTTATTTTAGCTGGTTACGATAGTTTTGTCAGTGTACATTCGCTTAATTTTGATACGGGAAGTTCTCGTCCAGGAAAAAGATATTAATTGAACATAATATTATCTTTTCTGTTTTCTTTTTATGTCAAGCGTTTGTTTTGTTCTCGAATAAAATTAATCTGCTTCGATCTCAAAATTCAGTTGAGAGAATAAATAGACTTTTTCGTGATTATTATGATTAAGGCGATATCTAGCGTACGCTCACATCTGATTCGTATTCTATCACATCAATGAATGCGTTAACCACTTTCTTCATTTCAGTTCAAAAGTAATTTCTATGTGATATTGTTATTCTTCTAGAAGAATAATTCGACATGAAAACAATCGTATGTTACGGAGATTCGAATACCTACGGATTTGTACCAGGTGCATACGTAGTACGAAAACGTTTTGATCGAAATACTCGTTGGACAGGTCGTTTGCAGAAATTACTTGATCCAAACGAATTTTATGTTGTCGAAGAAGGTCTGGGCAGTCGAACGACGAATATTAATTATGCAAATCGACCTGGTTATCGGGGCACACAATTATTTTTACCTATTCTTCATACACATTCTCCGATTGATCTTGTGGTTCTAATGCTTGGCACAAATGATTTCAAAAAAGAATTTCATAATCGAACAACACGACAAATTGCAGCTGGTGTCAAAGAACTTATCGAAATCGCTCGTTCGACAACTTACGGTCCTAATTTAAACACGATTCCACCGATTCTTATTGTTAGCCCACCATTGCCAGTTGAAACTGATCCTCAAAACACAGACGACACGTTCAAAGGAGCAAGCAAACGTGCTGAAACCTTAGCTCGAGATTTAAAATCCGTTGTGGATACATATCCTACTGGAGTGTATTTTGTTGATGCAGCACCACACGTACAATCGAGTCCGGTCGATGGCATTCATCTTGACGAACAAGCTCACGAAAAACTCGCGATTTTACTAAACGAAAAAATTCGAGATATTTTTAATGCGTCCTCAGAGAAATAAAAATGATACTTTTTCTTTATCTTTTTTTCAGATAGCAAAAAAGATAACTAAAAATGAAAAGTATTTTATGCTACGGAGATTCGAATACATGGGGCTTTGTCCCTGGTGCATTTGCAGATCGCGAACGTTTTGATCGAAACACACGTTGGACAGGTCGTTTACAACAATTGCTTGGCTCAAAAGAATTCTATGTTATCGAAGAAGGTCTCAATCGTCGTACTACAAATGTAGATTATCAACAGGATGCTTATGGATTTCGTGGAACAGAATTTATCTCTGTGATTCTCTATACACATGCACCACTTGATTTAGTGGTTATCATGCTTGGTACGAATGATTTCAAAAAAGAATTCAATCGAACAACTCAACAGATCGCAGGCGGTGTCAAAGAACTTATCGAAATGATTCGCTCAACAAATTACGGTCCTAATATGAAGAAATCACCGCCGATTCTTGTTATCAGTCCACCATTACCTGTTAAGACAGAATGTCAACATGTAGTTGAGAGTTTTTTTCAAGATTCCGATGAACGGGCTCAAACTTTAGCTCGAGATTTAAAAGCTGTAGTAGATGAATATCCCGAGGATGTTTATTTTGTTGATGCAGCACCACGCGTAGAATCGACTCCAATTGATGGTATTCATCTTGATAAACAAGCTCATGAAAATCTTTCTATTTTAATACACGAAAAGATTCGAGAGATTTTTAATTCGTGATTATGCCAGTTGAATGTTTCTTCATTTTTTTCAGATAGAATTTCTTAGAGATCATTCGCTTAGCTATGTCGGATAAAGACTCAGAAGATGTGAAAAAAGAAGAAACAACAACTCCTAAAGAACCCGAATTACCACCTGAAGTCGACGCTTTTTTGAAGGGTAAAAATAAATACAAACATCCTTACGGAGATTGGAAGACAGTCGTCAAAGCTGAACCATTAAAACGGTTTGTTTCAAATCTATAAAATCTCGTTTTTTTTTGTTCATCTATTTTGTCTCATTTTTACAGTAAAACATTTGCCGATCAGCTCGATTTACCGGCTGACAATTGGCATTTACCTGAAAATCAATTGACGCCAATTATTCCTGAAACAAAAGAAGAAACACAAGTGAAATTAGTGTTCAAAGAACGTGAAATCACAAGTATACCATCGAGTTCATCATCGAAAGCAAGTAGTTCAACAGAATTCAAGAAACGAAAAACAGTTACTAATAGACAACTACGAGGTGCAACCGGAAAAGATCAACAAACGAAATCGGATCTCAGTGAAAGTTAATTGATTCTCTTCTCGTCTTTTCTTTTTGTCTCATATTCATAAACTTTGTAAATAAAATATTGCGCGTAAATCAAATTTCTAAGTTCGTCAGTTCAGTTCTGTTCTAATCCATTCAATTCTATAAATTCTTTCTTTTGTACATGTGAACATGAGTGACTCAAGTATGACGTCAAGAGATCGTAATGGTTACCACAGAGGGTATCGAAGAGGGGGAAATTGTTGGACTCGTATCGGAGCTACTGTGTGCTTGGTTATATCAATATTAATCAATGTTCTTTTAGCAGCAGTTATTGTATATTTGATGCGTGAAAACCGTCTACTGAAGAGAAATATGTCAACCAGGAAACAGGTGGGAAGTGCCGCACTTGAAATAGTGGATACCTTCCTCGGAGGAGGATACGAATAGCATAGTCTTCAATCTTATAGAACGTTTATATTTTCATCGACTCTTAATAACGACTAACTATCAATTGGAAAATATGAAGATATTTGTTTTCATTCTGTTTATTCGACTTGTGAATTTATACAAAGATTCATCATTTTATTATTTCAAAAAACAAAATATATGTTCATAAGGATAAAAGAAAGTACTATAAACGTGTGAACGTCGTTTTGTCAATTTTCAATCAGAATCATCTGAAAATGAATTAAATCGATGTAGATTCGATTTCAGTGAAATGAAAATTGACTTACCCATTGAATAATGTAAAGCGATAGACGATCGTTCGAGTTGAACGTAGACACGATTGAGTTCTTCATCTTCTTCATATTCCAATTGTTTTTTAGCTACGAAAAAAAAAATTAAAAAAAACTTTGAAAACAACAATGAATATTGAAAATACCTGATGCTTGTTGTTGAAGTTTTTTAGTAACACTACGAAGAAGTCTTGGTGAATCGATACTAACTTGAATATCATTGACATCCATTGGTGTTGCCTAATGAATAACTCGAGATTGAAAATCGAAATAAAAATAAAAAGGAAATTTACTTGGAGAGATGATTGATCATCAATTCGATTTCGTCGGCCAGTTCGTGGCGTTTTCGGCGGTGTGCCATGTTCTAAATTCGATTGACAATAGAAAAGAAAAAAAGGAATTGAGAAAATCATACCAGCAGCAAGATCATCATCACCTGTTCGATCTGCTGTAGGCCGTTTACGTGCTGTTGGTGGTGTGAACAACGATTCGATATTTGAATTTGTCGACGAAATTGTCTTTAAAAGAAAAACAAATGTCGAACTCAAATCATTACAAATAACTAACTGAAACATCTGATAAATTGTTGTCTTTTTTCGTTGTAATCGTAGATTTCGGTTTTGATTTCGTTTTTCGTCGTCGTTCGAAAAGTTTTTTGAATTGTTCATTTTCATCATTGTCTGTATCTTCATCAGTATCAGGACTTTTATCATCATCATCGTCATCTCGAATTTGCATGGCAGCAATTTTCTCTCGAGCAATAGCGGCTTGTCCACGTGCTGTACTTCGACGTTGAACAGCAACAATCGGTGTTGCTGCAGATGAGAGATCAGTTGTTGTTATTGTCGATGGCGTCGGTGAACTTATACGAACATTGACCGGCGTTTCAACTTCATCGATGGCTGAAAGTGCTGTTGTATTGACATTGCCGCCAATTGTTATACGAGACGCTGTTTCACCGGGTTTCGGTGTACTTGTATGTCGAATTAAAACTAAATCATCGACATTGGGCGTCGAAGATTTCGCTGGAATTGGAGTTCGAGATGGTGTTATCAAGGATTCTGTGGGGAAAACAAAGAAGAATCATCGCTGAATTTTTTGTGTTTATGAATTTGACTTACTGACAGTAGATAAAAATCCACCTTTCTTTTTATTTTGACTTGAAATTGATGATAATGATGGTAGAAAAGATTTGCCTTTATTTGGTTCTAAATTTTAATAATTAAAGATTCTATTTGAATCCAATGAAATTTTTACCAATAGGTGTTGACGTTTTCTTCATTGTTTTTTTCGATTTCGGTGAAGGAATTACTGATGTTTCTACAATTCAAAATCGATGAAAACAAAAAGAAGACAATTGAATTCATTCGTACCGATATTCGATTCAATCAGTTGACTACTCGATGTTGTTTCATTTCCGAACGAATCTTTTCGAGTTATTAAACCTTCAGAATTAAGACTTGAACCAGACAATGGACGAATCTAATCACAAAAGGTCAATAAACTCGAAATTAATATTGAAAAAAAGAAAAGCATTTACACTTGGTAAAAATTTTAACAAAATCTTTCCGTTTAAAGTTGTTAATCGTCCCATTAAACGATTCGTTTCATTTTCAATATAAGTTTGTTTCACATTACTTTTGACGAAATGAAATGGTGTTGGAACGTTTTTCTCTTTATTATTAACTAAAACAAACCAAAGAACTTTTATTTTATTAAAACAATACGGAAAATTTTCTACATTGATCAAGAGCCGATACTACAAATGTTAATTCAACATCATTTGGCAGAGCATCATTCCAACTAAATAAATATTCAATTTCATGAATCAATTGAGCAATCAAACTGATCGATGTTTGTGTTTCATCATCACCTAATTTGATTTCATAATCATAGACAATTGAATACGAATCATAAACCTAAATGATTAGTTACATATTTCGAAAGATATTCCGAAGATTAATATTCACTGTATTGATATTATCTTTTTGATAGAATATTAATGTGATATTTTGGATATGTTGTTTACGTACACCATCGACTAAAACACGTAGAATTTCGGTTAATCTGTACATTAATGATGGACTTGTTTGGTTCAATGATCGAAGACCACAGACTGGCGTTTCTGAATAGGGGAAAAAATATTTATGTACAAAATTGACAATTGAATTTATTGAAAACGGACTTCCGATGAGAATTCGATTAAAACAAGAATTTGGAAGATATTTTAATTTTTGTAACATTGTTGAAATGAGTGTGTATGTTAGCATTGGAAGTAGAATAAGTCGTTTGGACCCGTCATTTTCAATAGTCGATTCTTGTCCATCGATAGTAAACATTTGATCATAAACATTTTGCCACTGAAAATCATAATCGTTTTTATTGCAGAAAGACATATCTTGACATTACTTTTTTTAATTCATCAGCCGACATCGAACGATTACGAGTCATAATCACACCGTCGATTAGTAGAAATGATCGAGAAGAACGAACGATCAAAACGGCGGACTATCCTTCTTCTTATTCTTTCAGTCAGAAAAACACATACGTGATTATCTATTAGTATTTTTATTTTTATTTTGCTTTTTAAAGTAAAAATAAAGTTTTATCTACACTAAAAGACACTGTTCAATAGTTTTATTAATTAACTAATAGAGCATGATTCATACTGTGTAGGCACTACATCATATGCAACTTGAGATGTTTTAATTGTTGTTACTGTAGCCGAATCTAGTGATCGAGTTTTTTGGAGACACTGTTTGCTAAGTAAATAACTGTGTGGAGCGTTGGCAGAATTCCTGACTTGATTAACGTCAAAACTGTCTTTTTCTACGGTCAAATGTCCATGTTGAACTGTTGTTACCGTATAGGTGGTGCATCCGAGAATCGATTGAATATTTTGCTTTGGAAACGAGATTTGAAGACTTCGCTTGATCAAAATCCAATACAGATACAAGCATATCAGTTGTATCACTACTTGGAATATGAAGAATTTTATCTGTAGTTGCTAAGAAAGATGTATCTTTCGGTGGTATGAGAACTATATTATGTTCGAGATGGTCTAAAACCATATGAGTATTACGTTGGTTGTAATCAGTGATATTCACTCGTATTGGTTCATAGGATTCATTGAAAATTAAACATCCATTTACACGACATCCTGATAAATAAATATTTTTTGAATGTTACACTCATGACCATTTATCCCAAGATCAATTTCTACTTTTGGATATTCTTCTCTCGATGGAATTAATATTAATACACCAAGTTTCCGTTTTATGATTAAACTTCGTGTAGCTTCGAGAGTGTATGCAAATGTATTTTGTTGATCATTTAATGGTATGATAACAACTGTATTCCAGCCACTTTGAGTCACGTTTGTCCATATGTCATTTGCTGGAATGATTGCAGTAGTTTCAACTTTTTTTTGTATCTAGTATTAGCAGAAATGAGAACTACTTGATTCAGTTTCAAGTTGTCCTAAGACTCGACAATGAGAAATGATTGATTGAGCATGTAGAACTATCATCATGAAATAAAATTCTATTTCATAACTGTTTATTTATACAAAAAAAACCGTAAAACAACGAACAATAGGTTTCAATCAGACTAGAAAGGCATCATCTTCCATTTTCCTTGTCGTTTATGATATTTAACTAATTCATATTTATACCAATCCGGTATCCATTTCTCATTGGGAACAGCTAACGGATATTTTGGTATATTTGGATAACCATTAAACGGACAAGTCATATCGAGATAATGTTTGATAACTTCTTCGTTGACATCTTTTCGATCACGGTATTGTTCGAGATATTCATTGAATGGAGCTCGTTCAACGCTGAATTGTTGAGGAGGAACATAACGTGGTTCGAAATCGAATTCATAACGTGGTTCTTTCATTCCTAAGATATTATGAAATGTATTGGTTACACTTGAATCCCAAGCAACTTGATAGAAAGCTAAACCAATTGGACGTAGATTTGAACAAAGTTTATCGAAGAAATCAAATGTTCGAAAAGTTCGTTGTTTTAAACTGACACTATTGCCCGGTAGAGATCCGTACGAATCAGCGAAATTAATTCGTCCGTTTTCATGTTTATATAAAATGAAAACACATCGTTGCCAACCAGTACCTTGAGCAGGAAATGGTGGCAAATATGAGCATAATGTTTCACCTTTATCAATTTGATTTCCCGGAATATTTCCTCTGAAATAGAAAAATAGTTTTTCAATTGAAATCAAATCGGAAGGTTAACTTACACAAACCAATGCAAAACTTCAGCATCATCTTCTTGTAAATGTCCATCGAGATTTGTGAATACTAATGTATAGAATTCATTTTCTTCATTTTTACTTTTCCATTCGATTTGTGGTTTTTCTTTTGCCTAAAACTCGACGAAAATCAAATTTGTTCTCGAATCAAATATTGATTTACATCGTTCGCATAGAGTCTGTTTCCACTGTAAACCGGTGTTACTTGCTCGTTATCATACGGATAATTGATTTGTAATGGTAAACGAGGAACGAAATAACCATATTTGAAAAGATCATCGAAAATTCCATAATGCTCACTGATTGCACGAAGATTTTCCGAGAAATGTCTACTAGTTAACCAATCTTCATGAACTTCATCAAGTGGAAGACGAACTGAATTAACCAAAAAAAAACGTATTTTTTTTTAATCATAAATGTTCGATTTGCAAATACATACGAGCTCCATCATAATGTAATTTCTTTAAATCAGCACGATTTCGTTGAGCTGTGCAATGAGCAGCTCGATTACGACTTTCTCTTTTCGAAATCGGATTGAGAGATTTCAAAATACCAATATTTACTTTATCAACACGTAACGGTTGAGGATCATACTCTAATATCGAACTATTTTAGTTTTCTCTCTCTTTCGACGAAATCATCTTTTACCTTTTCGTCGTTCGTCTAGAGTTTTTAATTGCATATCTTTTGTGTAAACTTCATCATGAGTAACTTCGAATTGTGTTTTATGTCGAAATGGAAATCGTTTTCTCCAAATAGCTGTTGTATACGGCATTGGATCAGGCAATGGGATAACACGATGATGACGAACATATTCCAACTGAATGTTCGATAGAACTTTGGTCAAAAGATTCGTTCTCAAAAACGTCGACATCTAAAAATGATCCATCGGACGGTATTTAGTTTTTTTCTATTTATGGACAGAGAGGAATGGCGTTTTACTAAAATATAAATAAAGGATTTAGCATCAAAACTTGATCACAGAACGTGAATCAAAAACTACTATTCTAACTGTTCAGTGGATAGAAAAAGAAAAGAAAAATAATTCGGAGAATTAATTTTTTGGTGCTGCTTCAGGATTGTTGTAACGATAATGTGCTATACGAGCAAGTTGTTGGAGGCCAGTTAAGCCAAGACAGAAATTAACAAGACCAAGAAAGTAATTCTTCGGTATGATCACCATACAATACTAAAGAAAAAAAAATCAATTGAAATGATAATCTTTGAAAAACAAAATCAAATTGAAATTTACTCGAGACCAAATTAAACCGGTAGCAGCAAGAGAGATCGATTGATTTAGTGAAAGTTTTTCAGCTGGTCGCATTAAATCACCAAGACCGGCAACAACTAATGAACTTTTCATAACAGCTAAATATCAAGAACATCAACATACGTACAAAAAACAAACAAAACGAATACATACGAGACCAAAAATGAACATATTTTGGACCAGCTGAAATTTGAAAAAACATCAAACAAATGAAATGTTTCGTTTTAGTAGAAGAATTTAACCTGGATGATCCCATTTGACGAGTTTTTTCATCGATGGTGATAAAACTCGATCACCGGCTCCGACAAGTAAACGATAGACATCGGATAAAATAAACATGACTTCTCGATCTAAAAATATGTACGTCTATGAGAAAAATCTTTTGTTAACACGAGACAAAACGAGAGAAATTAGCCATGCAAATCTTTATCTTCTAAATGCTTTTAAGAGGTTACAAAATACAGTTTAGTTAGGTTTTAGTCAACTATCTAATTTGATTGCGAAATTAGTTAATTTTTCGATGGTGCATCAGGATGGTTGTAACGGTAATGTGCAATACGAGCAAGTTGTTGTGCGCCGACAAAGGCCAAAAATAAATTTACAGCAAAAAGCATATAATTTTTCGGTGTTATAACCATCGAATATCGACTCCAAATAGCTCCCGTTGCAAATAATGAAATCGATTGATTCAAAGAAAGTTTATTTGCTGGACGAAGCATATCTCCAAAACCGGCAACAACTAATGACCATTTCATGAGTGGTGCCCAGAAATGAATATATTTCATTCCAGCTGGATGATCCCTAGTATTACAAAATCGTAGTGTTTTTTCTTTCACAGTCATCGATTTACCATTTAACGACCTACGAGAATTAAAAGATAGAAACATCGAAATTCTCTTCGAAAATCACACAAGTACCTTCTTCATGCCCGGTGTGAGAACTCGATCACCAACACGAACAGCTGCTCGATAAACATCGGAGAGAATCAACATTTTTTTTTCTTTTTAATCTAAACAAAAAATCCACTTGTTTGGAATTCTTTGTCTAATTCAATTTTTCGAAATTATTATTTCCCACAAAAAATAACCAAATAAATAAAAAGACAAATCGTATGAGCCCCAATATGAGAAGACAATGAAAAAGAAAAAAAAACACTGAAACAATATGCATTGAAAAAAGAACTCGATAATTGACTTTTGTTTTAAAATATTAAAAGAAAGGAAAATAAGGACGGCGAGATATATTTTAATTTCAAAAAAGAAACGAAACAAAAAACTGACAACTTATACGTAAAGTATGAACTTATCAGAAACATGACTAAATTCTATTTGTTCTTAATTCAATTGAATATTGCACTTGTCAAAAGAAAGATTACGGAAGAATATGAGTTGCTTAGAAAGGCGAACACCGTTCATTTCACTTAATTAAAGAAGAGAAGTAAAAAAAATATGAGCCAACATGAAAATCACTGATCATTTTCTCTCGCGAGATCATATGTTGCTTTGTTCAAACGCAAAAGCTATATATTAGCTAAAACCAGGTGGCGGCGAACCAACATCGACAGTTAAATGTGTAAACAATGGATAGGCTATCGCAGATGTGATATTATATCGAGCTGATGATACACCATCCCATGTAAATCGTTTAGCCGCTGAATAGAGTAATTTAGCTCTAAAAACAAATTATGAACAAGAGACTTTATCTTGTTAATTTGATTTACCGTTTATTCCAAATTGATGGAGTTCGTTTGACGTGATGTAACATTTTAAATCGAGCTATGGATGCTGGTGGTCGAATAATTTTTAATGAGGCTTCTTTTAAACTAAAAACAAGTTTTCTTTTGCTAAACAAAACGAATTCTTTCGAAAGATTTCTTTGATTACCGATAGTAAAGATCATCATCTTCAGCTCCCCAACCCCAATAAAGATTACTATAACCGTTAACAGTTAAAAAATGATCTCGACGAATATTCAAAACTCCTCCAATTAATTCTTCATAGGTCAATCTACAATGACAACATGAAATAATCAAGAATAATCTTCATGATTTCATACTTGTAACCCATTTCATCAATGGCAACTGACATATGTCTCGGAAACACTGGACATGAATACATATTTCGATCATCTTCGGGTATCAAATCGACATCGTGGAAGACAAAACATTGGTAATCATATTCACTCGATGCATAAATAAATGCTGCATTCATTAGAACACCTTTATTATATGTACCATTGCCGATCTGTTCCGAAACATAGATTTTATAATCAAGTTCTTGTCGTTGCAAAATCGGATGTAAATAATAAAGTAAAACGACTAAATGTTCAAATCGATCTCGATAGGGAATAATTATCGCAACCTAATAAAAATACAAAAGAAAAACCAATAATCAATTCAATTATTCGTCATCAAATCTATTCGTTAGTTTTCTCTATTTCAAACGGATATTAGTCAAACTATATTTGGTTAGTTTCAATATGAAACTTACAAAAATTTCACGAGGAAATCTTCTGAAAATAAATCTTCTATTGAGAACTATTTATGAAAATAACTCAAACATATATCTACCCGATGTCGAGCAAGACAATGTGGCGGTGACCATTGGCCACCAGATCTGACGTGAGTATAATTCATTTCGATATCGTACAATGACATATTCGGAAAAGTTGTATTTTCATCCAGAAATCTTCCGTCTAAAACATATCATTTGAATTCAATTTCAAAATATCGTGTTTTGTCTTACATAAATGACGTGGTTCTTCTTGGCAATAAGTTCGTTTTTGTTCGATAATATGTTTTAATTTCTTTTGTACATTCTCAATATTTTCTCTTAAATGTGAACTCGAATTTTCCTTTGATAAAACTTCATTCGATTTATCTAATAATCGTTTTAAATGAGTATTTGTTATCGTTTGATTATCAAATAAATGAAATAAATCATCAAAACGATTGAGATACGTTTGAATATTAAACAACAATCGCCATTTATCAATTGGCAAAACATTATCACGCAGAAGTGCTTCCATACTTTCGTCCATAACTTTCAATTCTTCTTGAAGTTTTTGCATTGATGAAAAATTAGCTCCATATCTCGATGTATGAACAACGAGAATCTGAGATAATGTTATGATTATTAAAAGTAAAAAGAATAATAAGATTAAGATCGGCGGAATATCTCGACGAAGAAGATTCGATGAGACAGGCTCATGATGATATCGATATAATTGAGGATTTAGATGAGATTTTGACTGTTCTTTGTATGATGATGATTGTTGCTTATCAGGTAAATGTAACATTCGATGAACTTTCTTGTATTTTGATTTTTATTCGATCATAAGAGCATGTTGAATTTGAGATACAAAGAGCGAAAGAGAGAAAGAAAAAGAGAAATCAATCTAGAAATATAAAAAAAATGTGATATTTAAATACTTTTCTTTCTTTTTTTTTTGCCAGAAGACGAACATTTTTACAAAGACCTTTAAATGTCATTTATGAATTCTTGCTTTTTCTTTGTCTTCTACAATGACTTTCATCGTTTCGTTTGCGGATTAATTATTCTAATGCGCCAATTTATCTGAAAACCATTTTTCCAACAAAAAAAAACATAATAAAAGAAAAGAAAAGACACTAAGCATAACAATTTCCTTGTTTCTTTTATTGATAGTGATGTTCTCTCTTTCTCTTTCACATCTAATCTATTCTTTTATCTCATTCGGCGTTGTTTCACGAACAACTCGTGTCTCCTAGGAAAAAGTCCAATAATTTATTGGTTTTTTCCTGTTTCTACAGAACGAGAAAAAGAAAATCTCATATTCGTCTAAGTAGACAATCTATTTAAGTACGTCTCAACTCGAATAACAAGTATTTTCTCTATCTATATGTTTACATTAAATATCAATTTCACAAACAAAATCAAACAAATAATAATCTAAGATTCTTTTCTTTATTTTTCACATAAAGATTAATCATTGATGCGCATTGAACACACAGAAACAGAAAAAGAAAAGACAGCAATTGATCCTCCCACCAGGTTACCTCATTAATTTTAACAAGACAAGTTTGATTAAATAATCAATAACAAAGAAAAGAGAAGAAAAAAGAAGAAGAAGTAGTTACCCTATTTATTGAATAAATGATTAAGAAAGAAAATTATCGAAGAAAAACGATGAAATGTGAGATAAATAAATCGTCTCACATCGAAATTGAATATGAATTTTATTTTTGTTTCTTTTGTGAAACATAATTTGCCGATGAACTAGCGGCAACGCCGTATGTACTTGTCGAAATACGATTTATATAATAAAGGCCAATCAATGAAAAAATTAAACTACAAAACAACACAATCAAACATCGATATTATATATTTGTTATTGATTAAAAAAAACCTACCAAGTTGTAACACAAACTCGATGGACGAACGCACAACAAATCATTGCAAGAAATAAACAACTCACAACTAATATCAAAACAATGATGTGAATTTCATTGAAATACATTTGTCTCTCTCTTTCTCCTACCTTCAGGAAAAACTCGTGCCTGGAAATTTGGACCGAATGTATTCATTTCGAAATTGCTCACAGCCTGAGATTGAAAATCGAGATTTGTTGATTCGAAATTAAAGTTTTTTGTTTACCGTTAAAAGTGAAATAAAAACCAATGAACCAAGAAATCCTCCGGCAATAGTCAATGGTTGACTCGATGCCAATTGATTACGAAAAACTTGTAACGACGCGAATAATAATAAGGCAACGAGGAGTGAAAACAAGAATGATGTTGAATTTGATGAAGCTAAAGTTTTGTTTTTTTTTGCTATTAGAAGTTTATCGTCGTCAGTGACTTCGACTTACCCATTGTTGGTGGTTTGTTTTTTTCGTAGTCGAAACGAAGGATTTTAATCTGGAAACAAAAAGAAAAGAGAAATCTCGTTTAGTTTTTTATTACAAATACAAAGAAAAACACAAGTAAAGAAAAAGAAATTGTTTTGCTTGTCTCATTTATTTAATCTCATATTGATTTGTTAGTTGAAGTGCATGATCAAGTGCATGAAGATGAACAAAGATAACACGAATTTGCCGAATATTCTCTCTGCAAATACAAAACAAAAGATCAACGAAAAAAGCTGTCGTTTAGTTTTACTTGTAGATTTTTTTATCTTTGTCATTTGCATCGAAGATTTGCGTCGCATTGATTTGCGCGATTCGATTTAAAAGTGCACAGAACTTCTCCAATGCCGGCAGCGTTGTATTATCATTGTATTGTTCATGAAGAAGTTTTTTATTTTGATCTAACCATTGCTGAACTGGAAAACATTTGGCTAAGAAAAGACAACGTGTTATCATTTCATTCGACGTCAAATCCATTTGTTCGATTGACGATAAAATATAACGATTGAGAAGACCATCGATTGATAAATCGAGAACGGTTTTCAACGAGAGAATTTGCGACCATTGCGTGATGTTTCCTAAGAGTTTCACACATGTCCAATACTGACGAAAGAAATATTCGGTTGCGATTCGAGCGGAAGTGTTTGTCGAAGATTTCGAAGAGCCAATTGAAAGGATTTCTTTTGGATATAATGGAATATAGATATCGTCGTCTAACGAACGTTGAATACGTTCGACAATTGATTGAAGAAGAGTCTAATTGATGAAAAAAAGAGATCGATTGAGAAGAATATGGGAAAATGTGGGTTTACTTGAACGGTTTTACTGTCGTCAGTCATTGTAGGAAAAGTAGAGAACAGATGTTCGATGGTTTTAACGAGATTTGCCGTCTGTTTTGACGATAATGGATCGTAGATATTTTCGATAATATCTAAAAAAAAAAAAGAAAATCGACTTGATCAATTGATTTCGAGCGAATGAATTTTACTTGTCAATTTCGGTAGAACAACTTTTTCGACAATCAAAGGTACTAATTGAAAATCTTCGTTTTCATCTGTTCCATCTCGAACACCGTAGAACAGTAATTGTTGATACCATTGATAATCTTCAATTGCTCGACATGATTCCTATGAAAAAAAACCCGAATTCAAATTTATTCAGTTTTAATAAACTGACTTCGAACGGCGTCCAATCGATCATTTCTCTTCTTATCAACGGTGAAAATAGTTTCGGCAAACATATTTCAATAAAAGCGTCCATATAACTCTCGTTTTGCTGATATTTCCACTGTTCGAATAGATTTTGAATTTGTCTGTACTGAGAAAATTCATCGGACACATCGTCGAATAAATGTTCGCTTTCAGTTTTGATTTCTTCTGCAAAAGACCATCAATTCTTATTTTCGGAATAAAAAAAAACGCGAAAGTTTACGTTTTTGTGTTGAAAATAAATTGATATCCGATTGATTTTCTTCATCGTCGGTTGACATTCCTTCGAAATGTTGAGTCGACGTTTGTTCTCGATTTCGTCGTCGTCGCAAACGTCGTGCGTCGCGTTCCGTTGCACGACGTTGTTGTTTCTGATCGAGACTCGTTCGAAAATCATTCGTTGGCAACGTTCCACTCACAAATGCCACTGCTTTTGCTAATCAAAACAAAAAAATCCAATGTTTATTCAACAAACAAACGAAAAGCCAACGAACTTATTGAATATTCGAGAGCTTGATCTTTGACATCTTCTTGTCGACGTGTGATGATCGTGTTGATACGCTGTTTGTACAATTGAAGGAAACGATCTTCGAGATCGGAGATATTGATCATCTAGATGAGATTTTCGTTGAATAGGAAAACGATCTTTTCGACGAACAACAAACCTTTTCGTTGTAACATTCGACGAATGAGTAAAGATAGGCTCGATATTTTTGATAGAATTGATATTCTTTTTCCATTTTCGGATAATCAACTGTATTCTTTTGCAACGATTGTTGACTGATTTCATAAGTGCCTTGGAGTTTTTCATGTTCGATCTTATGTTTGCTATTTAAATCAGTGACTGATTTCAAACTAAACAAAAATTTTTTGAAGAAAAAAACCAAAACCCTAAGGGAACATACGATTGTTTTAAACGATCACGAATGTTCTCGAACGTGACCGGAGGCAGATCAATCGGTGGTAATTCTCGTGTGATTTCGATTTCCATCGGTTGAGCTTCAGTTAACGACGCCGATACATCGTCGGTTTCCAATTGAGAATTCTATTCGAAGACAAATTCAACTTTTTTTAATTGTTCAAAAGGCAAACTGATCGTCTCATGAAACACAATATGTTCCCGAACTGTTAGATTAAGGAGAAATGAAGAAAGAGCGTAAGAGGAAATCTTACGACGAATAAAACCGACTTGAGTTTTGGATGAAGAGGCCAGTTTTTTGATTGATGGAATGCCCGAGATTTTCGAACTAACACCTTTGCGAATTTGTTCGTGTTCAAAACGACGAAATTCTTCATCGTCTTCATCGTTATCACTTCCTGAAAATATTCATTTTCGTTTCGTTTTTTCGTGTCAAATGAAATTCGATAGGCAAACCTTGTTCTAGTTCTAGAAATCGATCGCGATTCTTTTGCCGTTCGCTTTCGGCACGTGTTTGATTTCGATCCATGCTCACAATATGTGGATCTTCGGCGGCACTATCATCACTCGCATCGTCTTCGTCCTCACTAAATCAAAACAAATAGTTTCTATGAACCATAGATGGCGCATGATCGTACCGGACGAGACGTGATTTTGAATTACTTCCGTTTTCGGAATTGTTTATCGAGATATAATCACCGGGTGCGCCCATTTCACGAGCCATTTGACGTCTTTTACGTGCGGCATGAATCATTGTTGAATCAGGAATAACACCGCCTATTGAATTCAATCGATTCGAATTATTTTCAAATGAATTTCAATTGATTTACTTCGTAGCATCAGCTTAACTGATCGTTGAGTTTCGTCCATTGTATTTGGATCTTCGTCTTCGTCATCGTCGTTTTCTTCGTGAATACTTTCGATATTATCGAAATCTTCGATTTCACTGTCTTGTATATGTGAGACTTTCATTTCTTTTCTAAGACGCTGGAAAACAAAGCGTGTTTTCTTCGAAATGAAATGTTGTCTTACTTGAATATCTGGATTCGAACTAGTGAATGAATTTGCTGAAGATTTATTGCCAATGATTTGTAGAGGTTTAACTAAACAATCGAAGCAAAAATTCAAATCGATCAATTAGAAATTCATTTCGTTTACATTTAATTTCGAGTTCTCCGTTGTTATTTTCTTGTTTCGGAGGAATTCTTTCTTCGACAACAGTTGTCGTTGTTGTTGTGGTGGTTGTTGTCTGTTGAATAACAACAGCAGGTTTCGAATCATTTGATGTACTATTTTGCATCTGCAATTGTTTTTTCGCTTCCTTTGTCATTTTTCGACTTTCTCGTGTTTTCTTAACTTTAAATTCCTCGGTATCACCTAAACATATCACATGATTCGAATTGAAAACGAAATCAAAAATCATATTTTCCTACCTTCGTCATCTCCGAAACTTAATAATGATTTAGGTACGTCTGTTTTTTTAATAACCGTCTTAGTGGTTACTGTTTGTTGTTGAACAACGACTGGTGGTGGCGGTGGTGAGGGCACAGATGTTGGATCATTCGTTTGCTCTTCATCGGTATTGTCCGTGTCGGTTCGACCACGTAAATTTCTTTGTTTTGGCTTTCGAAACATCTAGAATCAGTTGAATCGAATTGATGCAAGTTGGTGTCAATACTTCGGAATAAATAAATATATACACATAGGAAAAAAAGACAAATGAGACAGCCATAGTTAATCAACGGGTAAAATCGGGAAAGCTTTGTCATCAAGCAAAAAAATCGAGAATTTTTCACGAAAAAATAATTTTTTTATTTTATTTTCTTTTGAAATAAGAAAAAAACTCGATGAAAATTTTGAAAACAAATCCATTTAATTTCGCAACGACATCGAAATCGATTGGTTCGATTGTCAACAAATCCGATCGTCCAATGAATCATCGTTTCAACATATTCGTTGTTTCATATTTCTATCGAATCGACTTGCAAATTATGTCAGATCATCGTCGGCCAACTGTCCGAAAATATACTCGAAGACAGTATCAAACAAATGAATCTCTGAAAACGGCTCCGGACACGACTGTTGTACGTCAACGAAATCCAACATCGAATAAACGAACTCGATTAGAATCAGTTACATCGAATAGAGCAAATCAAAAAAAGAGAAAAGATCTCATTGAAACGGATGACGAGGATACGGAAATCGAAGAGATTTATATTGAAAATGAATCTCGAGATAAAATTGAACTCGATCGATGTGCAATTTGTTTGGATGATTGTACCAAACCAAAGCAACTTGATAAATGTAGCCACATATTTTGTACAGATTGTATTGATCATTATTTTCAATCAGTTAAACCACAATGTCCATGTTGTTTCACGATCTATGGAGAAATTCGAGGTAAATTTGTTTTGTTAGTCGAGATCGATCGATTTGTTTGAATTGAAGGAAATCAACCTGGTAATGGTACCATGCAGATTGACACATCTAAGCATCGTTTACCCGGTTTCGAACATGATTCACGTGGTACAATTCGAATAACTTATCATTTTCCGAATGGAATTCAAGATGTATGTTGACAATGAACGATTCGTTCGATCGATTGATTGATTTGTTTGTTTTTGAAGGAAAGTCATCCGAATCCTGGAATGCCTTATTACGGAACAACACGACAAGCTTTTCTACCAGAGAATCGTGAAGGTCGTCATGTGTTGACGTTATTACAGAAAGCTTTTGAATTACGACAAATTTTTACTGTTGGTCAATCACGAACGACAGGCTATGATAATGTGATTACATGGAATGATATTCATCATAAAACAAGTGTTCACGGTGGAGTTGAAAAGTAGATTGACGTGTTTTAGTTTTGTTTATATAAAAAGTGTTGATTCGATTTCTTTTTTCTATAGTTTCGGTTATCCGGATAAGACTTATTTGAATCGGTAGGAAAATCTTTTCGAAATTTGACTTCATTTGTTTTGAAATATTACTTTTTTTCTTAGTGTCAAACAAGAATTAGCAGCCAAAGGAATCAAATAATCGATGTTACTTTACGTTTCTCTCGTTTAATGTGTATACTGATTTGATTGTTCTATTATTTTTTTATGCAACGACAAATCCAAGCGTATGTGTGTGCGTGCGTATCGATTGGCAACGGCCTCTGTTCTATTCTTTGTTGATTTGGAATTGTTAAATATCATCTATGTATGGTTTTTCTTCTGAACTAATCGAAAAAATAAATAAATAAAAAAAAAACAATTCAGTTAACAGCTGAACTCAAACTAAGAAAGGATTCCTAATTGCTGTCTGACCATGTCTTTGATGAGAACAAACGAAATTCTTTGTATTCGTAGGCAATGAGATAAGCTTTTCTCTTTTTCTCTCTCTCTCTTCTGTCCTCTTGCAAAACGAAAAGAAAAGAATGTTTCTTTTCCTAGTAGTTTGTTTCCTGTCTCGTATGATGAATTATTTGTGGATGTCTTAACTTTTATTTGATCGTTTAGAACGATGATGTTAAACAATGTCGTTCGTCGTCTTTGTTCTTGCTAAGATCATTTACTTCTAAATCGAAAATTCTCTTGTATCGTTTGACAACATATTGATGAAAATCGCATTGAACGAATGTTTACATTAGAGAGAATATTTCACGGCCATTATCATTCTCTCACTCTCTGTCTATTTGTGTACTATTGAGTAAAGATAAACGAAAGTAATTTGTCAAAAACGAAGAAGAAGAAGAAGAAGAAGAACGACGCCAACAACAACAACAGCGGAGGAAGTGAGTTATTTCGTTTCGAGATTCTAATCTTGTTTAATTTGTTTAGTCAAAAGAAGAAAAACGATTACAATAGAAAGTGATGACGATTAGATAAAACAAATCTCACAATCATGGATTCAAGATCTCGCATGTACGATTTCTTTAATATAAATGTGAATATTTAAAAAATAACATCATTTTACTTTGTAGAAGCGCACCGTATACCGAAGGAACAGCTGAATATATGCGAAATGGTGGTCGATATGCATTAGCAACAGCTATACTCGATAGTATCGTACTGGTATTTGCAATCGTCGTAGCTTTTCTCCTTCGGTAAGTAGTTTTTTTTAAATGTTGAACTATTTGCACATGGAAAAATCATTTGTCTAGAGCATCGGATTTATTTCCCGTTCGACAACAACGATTTTTATGTGATGATCCTCGTTATTATCAATCCTATGAAGATGCCAATACAGAAAAAAATTACATCATTATCTCCTATGTTGCTCTTTATGTTTTGTGTCTATTGATTCCAACTATCATCGTAAAAACCAAAAAAAAACAAGAAATTCTCTAATCAATCAATCAATTGAATTTATTTGATTACTTTAGATTTCTGTTATTGAACTCGCTCGTTCATTTATTTCTTACAATGCCTATCGAACACGTTTATCTCTTCGTTTTAAAGAATGTCTTTTCCGATCATTCGCTCGAATTCTTAAACATACATGTATGTATTCATTAAATATCAGAATTTATTATTGAATTAAGTTGTTTTTTTTCGTACAGCTGTGTTTGTATTTGGTGCATTAACAACAACAATCCTAACTGATATTTTAAAAATAATGTCAGGTCGATTACGACCTTATTTTCTAACTCTTTGTAATCCCGATCAGAAGTCATGCAATGGCATGGGTACGCCCAAAAAACAACAATCGTTTGTTTTTGTTTAATATATTGTTTTATTTTCTCAAGGTTTAACTGACGCTGAATTTGTATGTTTATCAAAAAATATGGCGGGTCCATTACGAGATGCTCGGTAAGATAGAAAAGTTATTCGATGATTGACTTTTTATGTCTTGAATAATTGAAGTTTGTCGTTTCCGTCGTTACATGCGTCATTGTCAATGTACAGCGCCGTATTTCTGTCTGTATGTAATTTTAAATTGATTTAATACGATTGTTGAGCGAAGTTTTTCGTTGATTAGGTTTATTTACATCGACAGATTTATGTTGAACGTGTTCGAATTGTAAAACCATTTCTTATTCTATCGATTTTAACATTGGCGATGGTAGCCGGCGGTGTTCGTTTGGCAAGTAATAAAAATCATTGGGAAGATGTTGCAGTTGGATTTACATTAGGCGGAGCCATTGCTTTTTATCTCGTATGTTTATTCGATTTGAAATCTATAATTTTTGTTTTGAAAATTAAATATAGATAAACACCCTTCGATCATCAAATCTGTCGAGTCGATCTTTCGAAGGTCGACCCGGCAATTACGATGATTACCAAAGTTACGTCGAAGATCAAACTCAATTTAACAAAGAAGTATTTAGTTTCGATTTAAAAAAAAAGCAAAGAAAATACGACTAATTTTGCTCTAGATGGATCCAACATATGCTCCTGGCATGGAAGTAGTTTATCAAGCAACTGGCCAAAGTCTCAATGGTCCTGAACAATTTTCCTTACAACCGAGTGCATCTCAAGGTAAATCAAAGCGTTTGTTTATTCGTGTGTTAATAATCTGATGAATAATATCAAAAAGGTCATATTGCTGGTGGTTTTGCTCGGCATCGATACGATCTTCGAATGCAACTTCAACAACAACAACAGCAGCAGCAACAACAAGCAGCTGCTCTTGCTGCTGCTCAACAACATTCCACAGACAAGATGAGCACGTCGATGAGTCGCGGAGATTCGTCAGCTGGTGTTGTTCAACGGCTTGTGCATCAAATGCAACGGCCGCCATTGACATCATCAAGTAGTCAACGTGCAAGTACATCATTGAGTGCATTAAGATAATCAATTCGAACAGAAAAACGAACAGAATTTTGTTTTTTGCTTGAAACATTTCATTTTCTTTCTTTTTTGTTTTGTTGTTGTACTCAGGGTAATTTTAAATTCATCAGTAGATTTTTCTTTTCTTTGCTTGTTTTATTTCACGATTTAAGAAAATACGAAAAAAAAAAATTTATATATTTAAAAAATATTGTTCTCTGAATTCATATGTAAATATATTTAAGCAACGGTATCGATTAGATCATCATCTTCATCTTCGTCATCATTTTCGTTAGAATTTTCTTCGTTATCTACAAAATCATTGTCATCCGAAGGTTCGTCATCTTCGTTTGAGTTTTCTGATTCTTGTTCATTTGAAAAAGAGGTTTCTCTCTCTTCATCATCTTGTTCTTCATCATCATCATCAACACCTGAATCTAAATTCAAGGAAATTATTTACAATCTCAGAATTTGGGGAAAAAAATAATTACCTTGATTACTATCGTCGTTTTGATTGTTATTAAATGATTCATCAATATCATTACTTTCATCATCATCATTATCGAAAATGGGCGAATAAGTATCACCATTATTTTGATCGTCATCTTCGTTGTCTTCTCGAGATTCAGTAGCATCTTCATTTGAGAATTCATCATCATCGTCATAGGGAAGTTGTCGTTTCTTTCTGACATATTCTTCTGACTCACTGTCCAATTGAGCACGTCGATAATATTGATCGTTAATTGAACTTCGAAGACGATCTAGAAGTAATGATCGTTCTAACTCGCGTAATTCGAAGTCTAATTGGCTATCACTGTTGTCATTATCATCGTTATAATACGATTTAATCGATCTGCTTGAAACAACCGAGATGAATAGAAGAATTGCAGCAAATTTCAAACACGAATGCATAATTCTGTTTCTGCTTTTGTACGTCGTCAGTGGAATTTGATTTTTTTTGAAATGGCGAAATATTTCTTTGATTGACGAAGAAATTTCTTTTTTTTTTCGTTTCGTTCTGCCGCTTGATTTTTTTCTCTATTACGTATATAGACGCAGTAGTTTTATGAAGAAAAAAAAACCGGTTCCTTCGATTAAACGAATGAAGGAGAAATGTCAATTGTGTTGAAAGAAAAAGTACATAGAGATCGAACGAAAATATAAAAAAAGAAGTGTGTATGCTTACAGAATTTATACAGAGAAAACGAAAAGCGAAATTTCTCGTTTTTTTATCGTCAAAAATATCAATAGAAAATCGTTCTCTTTTCGGGTAAAATCATGTATTAGTCATCAACGACAAATTATTCATATACCTGACAGTAGAAATGCCGAGAATACCTTTGAATAAGAGAACCATTCGATTAGGAGTGTCTGTGTACAAAATGTTTTATGATCGAAGAGAAACATGATTACATAGTGCGAGAATAATAACAACGACGACGTTACTTAATAAATAGAAAAAAAACTTTTTATAGGATGAAGCCATTGAATTTGAGTTTCTGTTTTTAAACTAACATGAAAATAAGTCTTACGCCTCTGTACATTTGAACAAAAACACGAAGAATTTGATTAGTTTCAGGTTCATAAATTCACAATTTTTAAAAAGAAGATTCAAATATGAATGAAAATACCAACGAGAGAGATTTTTAAGCTTTTTGTGGATATCAATGTGTAATTTTATATGAGCGAAATAAAATATTTTCGTTTGTCAATAATCATTTTCAAGGTAACATAATACTGAAAAAGGAAATACCGATTCAGTAGTCGTACATTTGAATATATGACATGTTTATGATTGATGTTAGTTGATTTCAATTGCTTAACAATTTGTAACCATTTAGTATCTATACTCTGATAAAATTTACACGTGATGTCACATTGTGTTTTTTTTTCTATTCTTTCTTTTCACTGACATTTTGCATCGTCATCGTCCTATCAAATTCTTTGTATGTTGTTGTTGTTGTTGTTGTT
>ERZ778019.933-NODE-933-length-46659-cov-13.126491_pt1 | contig 46659 bp, 61 predicted proteins | sample MGYA00375749_ERZ778019 | MGnify/ENA primary metagenome ERZ778019 (study PRJEB29350, sample SAMN05389821) | bioreactor metagenome | isolation source: Ammonium sulfate bioreactor | place: South Africa: University of Cape Town | collected 2014-03-17 ... | reverse complement strand
CAGCACCAGTAACAGTTTGTTGAGCAGCACCACCAAAAGTTGCTCCACCTGTGAAACCACCGGTTGCTTGATAGCCAAAACCTTGTTGTTGTTGTTGTTGTTGTTGTTGTTGATAGCCACCATAGGCACCACCTCGTGGTGGTACACGAATAGTTCGTTTGACAACTTGAGGTGGTCCAGCTGGTTCAACGACAGTTCGTTCTTGAACACGTGGCGGTGGTGTTGTTGGAATTTCTGTGATTTCTTCTACGACTTCAGCACCTGTTCGTTGAACATAACTAAATTTCGGAATAGAAGATTCTTTATCATTCTCAAGTAATTAACAACTATGTGTCTTCACTTACACGCGTTCGAGTGTATCAGGTTCAGGTGTTGGTAAACGACGACGAACTTGTCGTACTTGTCCTGATGGTTGATCAGGTAATCGAATAACTTGTCGACGAAAACGACCTTGTCGTCGTTCCCCACTAACACTGCTGCCCAACGAACCAGCACTGCCTTCGAATCCAGCTGAGATTTCAGTTGAATGTTGTTGATATGCGCCTGTACCGATTGGACCTTCGGCGCGGAGACCTCCTGCAGCACCGGCGCCTGATATCGAACTTTTTGAACTAGCTGATGAACTACTACGTTGGATACGTCGTTCGGCTTGGGCATTCAATGGTGCTTCTTGATATTGAGTTGTTGTTTCCGATTGTTGTTGTTGTTGTTGTTGTTGTTGTTGTTGTTGTTGTTGCTGTTGTTGTTGAACACCTTCGTTTTGTGCAGTTCGATTTGTTTGAGCCGATTGTATCGATTGAGTATCGGCTGCGGGATTACGAGAAAATTCTGCTTGCATTTTACAGATGAAAACTCAAAAATATTATCTTTCTAAAAGAAAAAGGGCAAAAACGAGCAAAAAATAAGAAAGATAGTGGTTCGGTACAGAAAAAAAAGTAAATTGAAGATTGATAGATCGATAGAAGAATGTCTATTACCTGTATGATGGTTGTGGTTAGTAATAGTAGTTGCAACTCAACCACTGTACAATACAAGCTATTAGTGATGTTTAAGAGAAATGACGAACAAGAGAAAGAAAAATATAGATATATTTCTATAGAGAAGAGAAAAAAAAGGACGTTGAAGGCCATCGATATCCAGTAAAAGAGAGAAATTGAAGAGAAGCTCGAACATTGATATCCTATGCGTGCCTAGTCAAGGAGAACAAAATAAATAAATAAATATGAAAATATCTCTCGTTACCTGTTTCGAGATATTTTTTCTTTTCGACGGTGCGTTTGCAATAAAACCACCGATCGATCAATGATAAAAAAAAGAGCAAAATAAAGTAAAAACAAGTGTTTGAAGAGACGGCAAACTGTAGAAATAATTTAATGATCATGGACCGTAATAATTATGATATTGATGGAAATTTTTGATAAATGAAGATCGAATAGATATGTTTCTTGTTTAGAAAAAAATAATGAATTAGTTAGCTACTGAAAGAAGTGTCAAATATTCTATCTTTTAAAATAATAAAATCAAACGACTAAAGATGTAAAAATACAAGTCTCTCTCTTTCTCACAACCATTGCCATCTATCGAAAGAAAAAAAGAAATAGAAAGGATTCAACATATTTTTTAATTCGTTATTTCATTCAACCATCACTATAAACAGACAGATTGTCCCATAAAAAAAGAACACTTCGTTTTCTTTTCTTTTTAAATCAAAACGTAAATATATCTAGCCTTTTCGAATTCAATGTCAAATGATAATCCATTCGAATTGATTGATTCTCTTCGCAAATATTTCGACAAGGAATTTTTCTATTTTTTTTTTTTGAAATTGTAATTCATAGATATAAATGATGCTTGGGAATGGCTGAAAATACATCAGTAACAACATATCAATATCCGACTGATCAATCGAATGTAAAACATATCTTTTCGGATAGTCTACGTGAAGATGACGAAGATGATGAGAATAATCAATCGTCATATCCATTAATTCAACCACCACCACCACCACCACAACAACAACAACCATCGATTCTCTATAATTTTAATAACGGACATCAACATGTTCCGCCGCCTGTATCAACTTCATCACATCAAGCACAATTCGATATATTTGCTGAAGATGATGACGATGGCGAACAAACATCATCATTAATACTCAATCTCCCACCGCCAACGCCTGTGCCTATTCAACGAGTGTCATCGGAAGATGAATATAATTTTTGTTCGAAACGTAAACGTGCAAAATTCATTGGTCCTTATCTATTTGGTGATGTTATTGGTCAAGGTTCGTATGCCAAAGTCAAAGAATGTCTTGATCGTCGAAATCTTTGTCGACGTGCGGTTAAAATTATGCAACGTCATCGTTTACGTAAAACACCACATGGAGAGAAAATGGCCGCAACCGAGATACGCATTTTACAAAAGTTAAATCATCCAAATATAATCAAGCTTTACGATTTTATTCGCAATGACGAAAAACAAAAACTTTATCTTTTTATTGATTTATGTGTTGTGTCATTACAAGAAATGCTCGATCTAACTGAACAAGAAAAACAATTAAGCATCAAAAAATACTTTCCGGTTTGGCAAGCACACGGATATTTTGTTCAGTTAATAGCAGGTTTAGAATATTTACATTCGAAATTTATTATACATAATGATATTAAGTAAGTCAATGAAGGACAAAACAAAGAAACGAAACAAGTCATTGTTTAGACCTGGTAATTTGCTGGTTACAGTTGATCATCAACTGAAAATTACAGATTTTGGCACAGCCGAACAACTCGATACGTAAAACTAAATCTGAGATTTTGAAATCGGAGAATTAATTTCATTGTTTGTGTTTAGATTTAGTCCAGATGATACTATGAAACGTAGTCAAGGTTAGTTAACTTCAATTGATATTTGTTTATTTATTTATTTGCATGAATAGGTACTCCTTCATTCCAATGTCCCGAAATAGCCAATGGTCACGATACATACAGCGGTTTTTCGATTGATATTTGGTCGTGCGGTGTTACTCTTTACAATTTAGTTACGGGTCTTCTCCCATTCGAAGCTGAAAATGTCTATCAACTTTATAAGACCATAGGCAAAGGTATCTATCGAATGCCTAACGATATCGAACCTCATTTACAATCATTAATTCATGGTCTTTTAAATATCGATAAAACACAACGTTTTACAATCGAACAAATCAAACATCACGATTGGTTTCGACGACGACCGCCACGCACATTCGATTATTTACCATTTCCATCAGCTGCTCTACGGCGTTTTCAAACGTTTACATTCGATGATTATCTAACTGAATTACATCAGTTACCCAATGATGAACAACAACAAATGGATGGATCAATATCGATTCCTAGTTCGCCTTATGAAACGCCGAAAGAACGAATTGATTCATCTCGACATCGTCGTTCTCGTCGACGGAATTTATTCAATTGTACTTGTACACGAACAAGAAGTGGAGAGAATCTAAATGAAGTATCAACCTCTTCAACTCCACGACAAACTCATCGCATATGTTCATTATCTTGATGATAGGTTCTTTGTTTGTTTGTTTGTTTTTTTATATTTTTGATCGCGTTCTGCTGTTTTTTTTTCTACTGATCAATAGTAGATTAGATACGAAAGAAAAAGTGAAATTCAACCAAATCAATTGTCTATTGACTAGGTCTTACATTCCCTTATTTCTCACACGTTACATGCACGTTAAGAACAGTTGTTTGTTTTTGTTGCTGTTGTTCTTCTTCTACTTCTTCGTTTTCTTTTTCTTGTTTTTTTGGACGCTTGTTGATGCAACAAATTAGCAATGATAGACAAAAGCGATCGATCAGTTGATAAACAAATCAAATCGCTCTTATTTTCTTCGTTTTTTTTGTATGTGTGTACGTGATAACAGCAGCTCGAGCTGTTTGATGAAATTTGTTTTTGCTGATTAGTTAAATATCCTCTTTTGTTTGTTTGTCTGTCCATTTATTGAATTCTTTCTTCTTCCTCTTCTTCTTCTACTACTACTACTATTATTATTATTATTATCACTATTCTTTCTTCTTGTTTTTATACACATGTGAAATCTAGAATATTTGCTATCTCAACAAAAAAGAAATTAAAGAAAAACAAAGAACAACTTTGGAGAATTAGTTTTTGAAATATTTGCTTTTATTTCTATTAAATATCTAAATGAGAAGATTTGTTGTTTAAAATGCCCTTTTTTGAACTATCAATGACGTAGAACCGAGTTCATTCCATCAGATTAATTTTTAAGAATAAGACCACGCGCTTGTTGAGGATCGGTTACATTCGGTATGTATTCACCATTTTCAAGTCTCTCAGCAAATGTCGACAAATAATTGGCAAAACCTGAAAGAATGTTCGTATGCATGTGTATGTGTGTTGGTATGAGTTTTGTATTCAGATAGTATCTTACTTCCATATTTAACATCTCGTGTTGGACTATGAAATTTCCATTCGATGACTGGTGTTTCTTCATTTCCATTGTCGCCACTTGATTCGACATAACGTAGATCGTGATCAGATGTTGTCGATTCGAGTAATGGAATCATAAATGATGGTTTGAAATCGATGAGACGATATTTTCGAACATTTTGTTTTTGTTCATCGTTCCATTCGAGAATTTCTTTCAATGACAACCAACGCCATGAGCCGAATAAACCTTTCGATTGACTTGATTCACCATTATGATAGAGATAAGCTTCTCGAACTGATGGCGGAAATTTCGCACCGAGAAGTTCTTCGACTTGATCGAGTTCATTCGAAGATGATATTGGCGGATTCAATTGTCGAAGTACATTCGGTGCGTTCGTTGCTAGCCAAGATTCGATACGAATAAATGAGTCCGAAACACTCATTCTATAAGAAAAACAAACCGTGTTGAAATCATCTCGAATGAATCGAGAATAAAAAAAAAGAGGAAATCTGATTGATTTTTATTCGAAAAAGGCAAAAATTACAAAAAAATAAAATACTTTTACAAGAAAAAAGAAAGATAATCTCAAGATTTCGAATAAATTAAACGCGGATTATCGTCGAATTTTTGATTGATTGGCTCTGTATCATCGTCATCACTGTCTCGACGAGTTCGATAGCAAATGTAATGTTGAATAATAAAAATAACATCGAAAAATATCGAAAATAAACCGAGACCAAGTTTCGTCGGCGAACCAAATATCGACGACCAATCATCATAATTTTGTGCTAAAAAGAACATTTGAATTAAACTCAATAAACCACCTGTAAAATCCAATAGAATATTTCCAATCGACCAGCCCACAGTCGATTTTCGTCTGTAATTCATCCACGCCTGTGGACAATATTTAATGATCGTAATTGCTAATTTAACATACGAGATAAAATACAATAAATCCAATGTTGATAAACGTGAAGAAAGTGCAACAATTGATGATATCAACAGAAAGACAAGCATGACAGCAGCAATCACACGAGCAACATAGGATACTCGTTGATTGCCTCGTTCGTAGACTAAACATTGAATGACTGTGACTACAGTTGCTAAAACAGCATGAGCACTAAAAATGACCTTTAAAAGAAAATTCACAAGAAAAAGTTTGATGTCGTTTGGAGAAAATCGAAATTTCATACGAACATCATTCAATAGAACCGGCAGAACACCGTGAGGATACCGTTCGTGATATTGATGTTGAATATCAGCTGATGCATACATGGATACATTGTACACGGTATAACACGAATGACCGAGTAGATTCAATGCAAGAAAATCGAAATTCAACCCGATGACACTCCGTCGACGAAAATTCTCGTAGATTTGAGGATAAAATGAAATTGACCAAGCAGCAAAATAAATCCATCCGACTACTTGAATGAGAATATTCAGCGCATTACTACGTGCAATATCCAAAAGAATATAATCAACATTGGCTGAAACATTTATCTGTGATGATTGAACTGCTAGAACAAGATGTCCTTCGAGTTTACCAACGATATGGAAATTTTCACTAGTTTTATTATCGTCAAGAGTGATGTTCGGTATGAGTTCAATATGCTCAGACTCAGGGATTATTTTACCATCGTAAATAAATTGAAAAACAATTGGCTCACTAATACTCGTATTGACAAGCTGAGCATTAACTGTATAATTATCGCCAATTATTAAACTAATATAGGTATCATTGAAACGAATCACTGATCTATCATCGGATCGAACCGAAATAATAATAAAACACAAGCAAAACGAAAGGATCGCAGATAAGTGCATGACTTTTATCTAAAATATTTAGAAAACAACTTGAACTTAAAAATAAAACGGAAAAAAAAATGCTTCATCATCTATTACAATGACAAAAAGAATTTGCATATCTACGTTGTTGGACCAAGTGAAATGGTGCGACCTTGTCGAAGTTGCTAAATTTTCGTCTTATCATATTTATTTCGTTTTCGATTTTGATTGTGAAGATGATGTTGAATGAATCAGTATAACAGACGGCATCCATCTGTCGCCACATGTTACATTTATTATTCGATAAAAACTAAGTTCAATAAAAAAAAGAATATTCGCCGATTTTTTTCTTTCGAAAAAAAATTCGTAAAAAAGTGAAAAAAAATTTTTTTTCCTAAGATAAACTCGATCTCATTGATTGTCACGATCCATCTATCGGAGTGTCAATTCAATTCATCCATCCATCCATCCAAGATTCTTTTTCTCACATTTTATGATAATGATTCGATAGCTTTTTATTTGTTTTTTTTTATCCGAATAAAAACGATGAAATGATTTTTGCTTTTTATCTTCGTCTGATTTTCAATTGCGTCGCATTGATATTTATCTCTTCGAAAAAGAAACGCCTACGCACTCGTTCTTTTTTTTTTATTTTGCTATTGAATTTGTTTACTTGCGGTTGTCGATTTAATAAATATTTATTTTCTCGTTGAAGATTTTTTCGTTTTTATTCAATCGAAACAAAACAAGAAATTTTTCCGTATTTTTTTTTGGTTTGATTCAAATTTTAACATGTCGTATCTTCATTTGGCATCGACGGCCAATTCGTCGACATCATCAACACCATCATCATATTTACATGTAAATAGTAATGGAGCTGTTTCGACTGTTTCATCAACGTTGAATTCAAATTCATCGTCATTATTTGGAACAGTTGGCGGAGGAAAACAATGGACAACAATTGGACAAACACCATCGTCCTCCTCCTCCTCATCGTCAACAACAACGACTCTTGCACAGCAATTACTAAAACAACAACAACAACAATTGTTGAATAATCAACAGAATAGTCTATTGAATTCATCGTCATCATCGTCCCAATTCGATAATATTCTAGGATTAACTATGGCATCAGCATTAGCATCATCAACGCAGACACAAATGGAAAAAAATGTAAATCTGTTCTCGAATAAAGGTCCACCTTGTGTAAAAATCTGTTTTTTTCTCCTATTAGTTCGAATTACAGCAAGAAGATTTTCCTCCACTACCGCATCGAAGTAATTCTCATGAGCCAGCATCTTCATCTACAAATAACATTCAACCACTTTATCAAACTCAATATTCAACATCATCAATACCGAATGGATATAATTCATCTCAACAACAGCAACAACAACATTCACAATCCCAATCTCCTGTGTCATTTAAAACTTCGATTGATACGTTGAGTAATCTAATTAGTCGACATCAAGCTACGAATAATAATAATACGAAAATACCAACAACACCATCGAATAATTCTCAATCGATATCGAATTCTGCAACAACAACGAACATCAACGGTCTACCATCATCGACGATTACAGATCAATACGGTCTTGTTGGTCTTTTACAAACGATTCAACAGGCTGAGAAAAATCCTGAATCATCATCATTACTTAACTATGATCTGACAACACTTGGATTGAGTAAACATTTCGAATCTCTATGTCAATTATCTTTTTGATATTTGTTTTTTATTTTCTTAGGTATGGAAAACTCCAATGATTTATATCCGTCATTTTTATCTCCATTTTCCGATAGTCAAGCACGTCCATATGAAATCGACTATCAAGTACCTTTAGAATATCAAATGGGAATGCAAATCCGTGACAAATTGCCTCCACTTAATTTCAATACATTAAATGAAGATACAGTATTTTTTCTATTCTATTTATTCGGTAATGATCAGGTGCAATTATTATCTGCTGCTGAATTATATCGACGAGATTGGCGATATCATAAAGAAGAACGTTTATGGTTAACAAGAATAAAAAATGTGATGCCAGATCATAAATTTGACACATATGAAACAGGTGTTTATTGCGTATTTGATGTTCCACTCTGGAGAAAAATTCATAAAAGCATGCGAATTGATTATGATAAATTAGATGGTAAAAAAAAGCAAACGAAAAATTTCATATGACAAAAAAAAACTGTTTTTAGTAAATCCTGTGGCTAAACAACAAGATCTATTCGCATCGAAATTATTTCAACAACAATCATCTGTTCAACAGCAACAGCAACAACAACAATCGTATGCGCCTGGTTCGTCCTATACGAACAATTCATCGAGATAATGTGTTTCAGCCTATATTTTTTATGAATGTATATATATAATAAGAACACTGTGGAAAGTCTGCACATGTCCAACAGCAAAATTTGCAGCTTGAAACAAGAAAAAAAACGAACGTCGAACAAAATCAGCAAGCGTTTGTTTCTTTTTTTATTTCTCATCAATTGTGTCTTGTCGTTGTCATACATAGATTGTATACGAGTGATGTTATTTCAAAGTTCTTTCCTTTTCTTTCTTTCTTTTCTCACACAACGTTATACTCTTCTTCAGTTTTTTTTTCTTTGGTTCAAACATGATATCGCCATTCAACAACAACCTTTAACTCTTCCACATTTACTTTTTACTTTTTTCCCTTTTTATAATATAAACACCACTATGTGAAAAACATAACAAAATGACGTTTCGTGAACATTGAGAATTTCTATTCATGTCGAAATAATTCGACCAACGAATGTCGTTTGAATTCATTCTGTTCCAATTGACTGAACACGAATTTATCTTGATCATGTGATAAATTTCATCGTAAAGTCACACAATCGACTGGTCAATGTCTGTCTCGAGATGCAACATAGACAATATCAATCATTTGCTTTTGTTTTTTTTCTCTCTGCTCATTCACCATCGTAATAGTTTCAACGAAAATTTTTTTCCCATAGCATATCATTCCAAACATTTTCAAGATTCTACTTTGTTGCCTGGCGACATCTAAATTCTTCATCGACACGTAACATGAGTAATCAGTCAGTCATATACGTGTAAATCGTATTGGAATATGGCTCATATAATTGCACTAGCAACTAGTCAATAAACAACAATCAATTTTGCTTTGCTTTGTTTTGTTTTTCTTACTCATTTATTAGAATTCGTCAATTGAAAATCGATTTGCACGTATGTATAATTGATTCTAATAGTGATTCACAAAATAATCAAAGTAAAATCGATCGTCTATAATATTACGTCCGTAGAATGATTACCAAAAAAGGGAGAAGACGAAGAAAAAAAACAACATATGCACACATTTATTTTAGATATTTCCTAAAGCAAATATGCTGAATCAATTGCATAGTTTTTTTTTTGGCTTTATTAATAGATAATCTAGTATTTTTATCTTGAAAACTTCGAGTATTTTAGATCGGTTTTACGTAAGAAGAAAGAAAACGAAGGTGAGAGCAAAGTCCAAAGCACTGAGAAGACACTCAAACAGAGTGCGTTTTACGGATTGTACTCATCGTCTAGAATCTAGCGCGAAACATTAAAAAAAACAAACAAATAAACTTGCCAATGTGTTCTCATGAACACTGAATGTATGCAGGTTATTCCGTAATCGAATCAATATTTGATCGGTTGACACGTATGAAAACATGGGCGTCAAATGAGTTCGAATTTATTTTATTTATTTAGCAAACAAAATTGATTTGAAAAGAGAAAAGAAAACGTAGCTTTCTTGCTTGCTTGTTAGATATCTATTTATTTTATCTTTATTTTTTTTCAAATCATGACTCCATAGAAAAAAAAACAAAGCCTTGGATACGTCGTTTCTTTTTTATTCGTGTACTTTTTATTCTCTCTCTTTATCTCTGCACGGGGCATATGACGCATTCACTACGAACATACACACATACATCGAACATTTCGAATTTAAGGTCAAAATTTCCGTACATTTTCTTTTCTTCGAATGTTTCGGAAATGAAAAAATTCATTAGCCAGATGTTTTTCTTGGAGATAATCTCAATCATATTCGTATATATATATGATTTCATTTCGTCTTGAATCTGTCTACTAATCAGTCGTACGGATAGAGTATAGATGATAGATGAGGCGATGACAAATCAATGCACATACAACGAAGGTAATCATTTTAGACATGATATTGATAATCATAGGTTGCATTTTCTTTTTCTTTTCTTCGTTCTTTTTTTTGCAATTTCGTGTCTATCGTCTAAAACAAAAAGAATAATTCTTTCTTTCTCCTAATCCAAACTTGTACAATGTGTAACTATTATTCTCATATTACATCTTTCTTTTTTTAAATTTCGATATCATATGAAATGGGTATAATCCTCAGTCGAGCCGAAGGAAATAGTCGATCGTACGATGATGATGATGTAAGATTCAGCGTCATCGTACGCATAGTGCAACAACATCCAATTGGATAGTTCGTGTGCGTCATTATTATTGACGTGGCACGTGTATATATAGTCGCAGAACTATTCTATTTCTTATTTTTGTTTCGTTAATATTTGCTCGAATGTTTTTTTTCTCTTTTTTTTTGTTCTTCAAGTTGAATATTCAAAGGTGAGATGAAAAACGAACGAATAAAAAGTTAGAGGGTAGTTAATGTTCGCCTTTTTTGGGGTGTTGTTGTCTTTGGGTTAATTCACGATTGACTACGATGAAGAGACTGGAATGATTAATCACATATGCTTGAAAACTATTCATTGTCGATTTTCCCCAATAGTTAACATTCAGAAAATGTCATACTAGTAGGTTTTATTCTGTGCAAGACACTAATGTTCTTCGTATGTTTATGTTTCAATAGTGTCTATTATCGATTCATCAATACGATCGAGAGAGAGAAACAGAGGAAAAAACATAAATATAGATTTCGAATACGCTAATTTTCATAGGAAAACAAAAAACTGACAACGACGCCTCCGTTTTATCTATCATTCTCTTCTTCGTTGTTGTCTTCTAGAATATATATATATATATGTGTGTTTACTGTTCGAGTTCAAAGTTCGTAGTATAGGCTATAGAGTTAGTAAAAATAGAATCTTCTTGCCGTTCTACCTAATTATCTTTCCTACGCATTACATTCGATGTTCTAAGTGCATGTACCGATTCGTCGATAAATAGACTATAAGTACAATTGAAAAGAATTCTTTTTCTAGGATTCATTTGAAAATAATCAAATTGATTAGTTTGAATTAATTTTTCTTTGCTCTCAATTGACAATTATCAGTCAGTAATTGAGATGTCTGTGCGGTTTTTGAGAGCAGAGAGAAAGAGCAAGAAAAAAACGAGAGAGGAAAAACTGAGAAAGAGAGAGAGAAAAGAGAAAATACACGTACACGAGCCGTCGTGCTGGTATTACTACTTGATTTAGCTATCAACAGAAACAGCAACAACATCAATGACATTGCTATTTCTTCTTATTTGAATCATTTTTTTTCTTTTTCTCGCAATGAATGACTTGAGTGATTCTTTTTTTTCTTCTTCTCTGCTTCACTTTTTTTTTTGTAAAATACTTTTCGGTAGACGAAAGAGCAAAGGTAGTAGGAGAGACGAAAAGGATGATGATGATGCTTTCATCTTCAAGTGAATGACTGAATGTAGCGCGCATGCTTTAGGCAACTGATTGCATAGCATAAAGAAAAATAGAAAGACATGTCAATGTACCACTTAAGAATAAAAAAAAACAGATGCATTGTTGTTGGTCGAAGCAGTAAGTCGTCGATCAACTAACTGACGTATAAATATAAGTATACATATACATGTACATATACATGTGTGCTAGTGATCGCTTCTATGCATAGTCGTGTGTAAACGTATTCATAGCGGATTCATAGACTCAAACGTTTTTTTTTTCTCTTCTTCTTCTTATTCTTGTTCTCTTCATTTTTCTTTTTTTCTTTTTATTTCTTTTGCGAGTTGTGTGTACGCATCTTACGCGAACAAGGTCTCGATGTCGTTGTGCGTAGCTGACAATAAAATTATCGAACAAAAGGGGATGTATGAATAGATGGAGAACGAAGAAGGACATAGAGGAAAAAAGCATTAGGAGCATCTATCATAACTATTGCGTCCATCACACATGTGAGTAAGCAATTGTCGAGGCCAGAATTATTATATTATATCTGAAAAAGAACGGTTCGACTCTCTATTGTTCTGATCTGATCCGAAATTTCTTTTTTCGTGCATTTATTTATGCGAACAGCTGACGCTGGCACCAGCCTCCCATAGACAAAGTCTCTTGTTTGAGAATAAATTCTAAACAATAGATTTCTTTTGTGCATTTTGCTTTGTCATATATACGTATACATAGAGAACTAAAAGAGAATAACCTGGATATCGAGTTTAATTCTTTAGATAGACATAGATATATGCATGTATCTCGTTTGGTTTTTTTTCTTCTTCTTCTCCGTTCGTTCGTTCGATTAATAGAGAAAAAAAAAGAGATACACGAAGGGCATGTTTGGACCATTGTTCTAGAGGGTAATGTGAAGAAGAATACGACGAAGAGAGGGTGTAGAAGGTCATTTACACGTATATCTCTTCTACTTTTCGAACTGATATTTGATTTTAACTTTCAGATAATAATATTCTTCTTCGTTTTTTTCTTTGTGTATTTATTTCAATCGTGCTCACAAGTAACATGTTGACTGAGAGCAACTTTCATCATCATCATAACGGTGGTCCCGTTATTGCTCAACATCGTACACATTATGCTCCCTATCAACATTCAATACATTCAGCAAAATCAATTCAACAAGTTCAACATCAACCAAGCCAACAGCAACAACAGCAACAGCCACCAGCTGATATTCAACAACCTAAATTTGATTTACATCATGCTGTTCGAACTAATGATGTTGCAGGAATCGTTCGATTACATACACGACTTCGGCAACAGCCAACATTAGCTGATACATGTCTACTCGATTCGAATGGACATACACCGTTATATACAGCTATTGCGCATGGAAGACTTGCCATAGTTGATCTTCTGCTTCATCTCGGTCATAATCCTGTAAGTTTAAAACTTCGATTTCCTACAAGGATTCTCTATGCCCTGGATAGTTGAGTTTCAATTTAAAAATAAACACAATACTTCAGATGTCTTTCTAATGAAATCGAATTGAAGTAGAAGAAAGGATTAGTTAATATGACCTTGATATTCCAAGGCGAATTTACTTGATAAGAAGGTTAATAAAAATGCTTTGAGAAATGAAAATCATCAATTTTTGCGTTGAAATGATTTTAGTACTGCATCTCGGTGGCACGCGAGTCAGCATTAAATGTTGCCATTGGTTTCGGTCGTTTGGATATAATTGATTATTTATTAACTCGTGGCTTTCCCGTTGATTATCCTGGCTTCGAAAATAAGACACCTTTGGAACGAGCTGTTGAATGTAATCAAGGTTCAGTTGTTGTTACTTTGTTGAAACATGGTACCGATTGGCGACGTTATGAAGAACGACGTAAAACAGGCGACATGTCGCTTGTTGAATGGGCACTAGCACATGAGCATCCTCAAGTATTAGGCGTATTAATCGATCTCTATGGCGACGATGAATCGGTATTTAATCAAATTGGCATGATGTAGAAAAAAAACAATACAACAAAAGCAAAAACAAATTTGTATATAAAAAAATTCTCTCGATATATTCTATATATATATATGTATACATTTATATATACATAAAATATGTGTGTTTGTAACAACCAAGCCATTTCAGGTATCTGTTAATTTTATTTCTGTGTGTTGTAAATTAATTGAGTGAAAAACATGAGAGAGAGAGAGTGCGTGTGTGTGTGAGTGCGTTCATATTCCCGGTTTAGTACCCTTAGTTCATTTCATGTTCTGTTTCATTGTTGCGTTTCATTGCTTCACAATCAACTCTGGCCTGTTGTTTGTTTCGTTTTTTTTGTTCGAGTTCTCCTACTTCTTCTTTTCTTTTTCATTTTTGTGTATAACATTTAAGAACAGTTTCATGTCTTCTTTTTCTTTTGTAAATATCTGTATATCTATTATTCTCTCCCTATATATTATTATACAGTACGCGTCATTGTTCCATCTGTGATTTTTTTTCCTCTCTCTCTCTCTCTTACAGATGATTTTTTCTTTATGTACATTTGATGATGAAGAAAAAACTTAACATAATAACATCAAGATTTTTTCATTTGTATATTTGTATAAAACAAAACCAAACTTCTATGTGACCATTTCATTTGTTTGCTTGTATGTATATACACATATCTAACATCAAGTATCTAGGACGGGCTTCTGTTTTTCCGTTGTTTTCTTCTTTCCGAGCGTTGCTTTTTTTTTTCTCTCTCTCTTTTTTTTCGTGTACAGTATCATTTTTGCTCCCATGTGTATGCGTATGGTTTTTGTTTATTAGGCAAAAAAAACAACAAAACGTGTGAAAGAGAGATGACTTTAATCGAAATATCATTATCTTTTTCGAGCTTGATCGGAGATGTCGCTTTCAGGATAAATCGAGAAAGAATATCAACGAAATTATTTGGGAAAACACTCGGAAAGAAAATTTTTCGATTTGTGATCGATCTTATTTTGTCGCTGATCAAATAGCTTCTTACAAAGCGGGCGAAGAAGAAGAAGAGAGAGAGAGATGATCAGCAATCAATCATAGCTTATTCGTTCTTTTCTTTTTCCTATCATTGAACAGACATCGGTCAATCTCATCATTGAGAGATATGCTCATTTCCTTTTTGTCTACCAAGAAAATAACCGTATTCGAGAGCAATGGATCAGTCAAATAATAGTGGCAATTCAAGTGAGACTGCTGGAGTTCTACCGATGGATACTGGAGTGACTGGCAATGATGTTAGTAAAGCGAAAAAACCCCGTGGTCGACCATCAGACAGTAAAAAACCTAAACAACAAAATGACGATTCAAGTAAGAAAAGACGTGGTCGACCATCAGGTTCAATATCGAAAAAATCTTCACTCAAAGCAAGTTCTTCGAAGAAAAGACGTGGTCGTCCATCCGGCTCATCGGGTGTCAAAAAATTTCCACTTAAATCCAAAGTATCTGCTAGTGGTTCTGCAAAAAAACGTGGTCGACCAAAGAAATCTGCGAAATCATCAGTCAGCGAGTCAACATCTACTGTTTAATAAATCTCATCTATTCGACTTTTTTTTATTTGTAGTTTGATTTTTTTTTGCTTGACTTTGTTTGCATATTATTTAATCAACATCTATCTTGTTATTTTTTGTTTTCGTTTGTTAAATAATGACAGAAGAATGATTTATTTCTAGCGATTTATCTATCTCTCCGTAGAGACAAGAACCTTATTTAAGTATTAACATCTGCTTTGAGTCATTTTAAGAGACATTGTTTAGGATTATTATGGCGAAGTCTTCGACATAACTATTTTTGTTTCTTCGTTTTCTTCTACGTCTATTTCTACTTTGTCGTTGTCGGTTTTCTCAATGACATAAAATATATCTGTCTCTTTAGACTTGCTTTCAAGGTCACCTATCTTGACTAAATATGGAATGATTTTTTTTTTGCTTTCTTAAAAATTATTTATTTATTTTATTTGAAAGAAAGAAAAACTTTGTCGAAAAAAGTCATAAAATGGATGTCAAATAAAAGAGAGCAAAATCACGAACATATTTTTGCTTGTCAATATCTTCGAGACAAAAATCTCGATTAAATTAGATGTCAATTTAATTTGAATAGCATTTTCACAGACATACATTAACACGATTAGTTCTTACTAGATCTATCTATCTATCTTCAAACGTTATTTCATCATCGGATATTTGTTTGTAGTCAGTGAATGTACTAGGGAAACAAAAAGACAAGAAGAGAGGAAAAAAAGAAATGAAAGAAGCCGTTTCTTTTTTCATCGACATCATCATCATCTACACTATCATCGTATTTGTGTAATAAGACATTCTGTCGCTTTTTATTGATTTACCACTTTTCTGTTCTCTCTCTCTCTCTCTCTTTCTTTTTTCTTCCGGATAGTTCTGTATACAAACATACTATTCTCTCTTTCGTCTTCGCTGTGTTTTGTTGTTATTTTTCTTGTACGCTATCTCGGTTGTTAGTTGCGTCCAAGAATACATTTCTATCATCATTAAGACAAAGAATTGCACTGCGATCATCTACTTGTCCTTAACCATCGAACTACTATGTTGATTCTATGGATTTTACAATATTTAATTCTAAGTTCATGGAGTTCTGCTGAACCACTCAGTTGTTATCGTACATCGAAATATTTAGTACCGAAAACACCAGGTGATAATGGATTTCGCATAACAGTTGAAGGAAGTTATAAAACATACGTACCAGGACGAACATATAAAGGTGAATATCAGGAAGGAACTTTGAGTACAAAGTGTTTTTTTTCTTCTTCTTTTTAATTTAGTTTCATTAAGTGGTTATAAAAGTCAAGTGTACCAATCGATGTTTAAAGAATTCATGTTAATTGCTGTTCCATCGACATGGACTGACGAACAACCTTATCGTCCTATAGGACATTTCGAATTATTACCATCGTCAAATGTCAATGAAGAATCGACTCAAGAAGCCATAATTAGTCAACGTAATTGTCCTGGTGGTGTAACGGATGTTAATCCTGAAAAAACAAAGAATTCTATTTCTGTCGATTGGGTTGCACCACGTCATCCTCAAGGATGTGTTTCATTCAAGTAGATCGAAAATTCTCTTTATCAATTCATGATCTTGTTCTTATTTCCGATTTCATCTAGAGCAATTGTCGTACGTTCTGATACCGTTTGGTTCAAGGATGATAATGCTCTTACGTATACAATGTGTGAAGATCGTTTGTATTTTCGAAACATTTACATCGAAGCATTTAATGAGAATAACTTATGTTTGTAGAAATGCATATGAAGAAAATGATGCAACCATGTTGTGCATGTGGAGAAGCGAAATATCAATTGACATTTAAGGGACTTTGGTCAGCACAGACACATAAAAAAGATTGGCCGACATCGAACGGTAAATGAGGAAGAAAGGAAATTCCGAAATGTTTTGTTGTTGTTGTTGTAATTTTCAGCACATTTTTCGACAACCGTCGGTGCTGTTCATAATTCGAATTATACAATGTTTGAAATCGGTTCCTATGCTAATCGTGGTTTAAGTCAATTGGTTTTAACCGGTGAAACACATACACTCGAACAAGAATTAGCTAATGAAGTTAGTTGAATCGAAAAGAAAGAGAAAACAACAATGATTTTCATTCTCAATTTCTGATCTGAATATATATTTCTCATTTTTCATAGCGACGTAATAGAGAATCGGTTGGTTTACAGTTTTTGCTTCCCAATTCTTGGTCATATCAAGCTATTCGAGTTAATCAAGATTTTTATCTTCTATCTCTTGTTAAAAAATATGCCGAGAAAACTGTCAAATCATCCGATTCTTTTATAGGTTCGGTCTTTTTGTTGTCTTACGTATATATTCGTTGACGTTCTTCGTGTTTTCGTTTTTTTTTTCGTCGTCAATGTTTTGTCTATGTTGCTTTTTTTGTTGTAGTCATTCAACGGTGTCATACGTAGTTTATTACTTGCTCGACCTTTGAAAATTTCATCTAATGAAATCTCATCAATAATGAATGTTTTCACTGTATCTCCTCATCATCCGAAATTAAGTTTTGTAAACAAAATTTCACCGAGTCCAGATTGGTTCACAGGTAGCTATTCGATTTACGTAACAGACGAATTCTTTTGTTATTCGAGAATTTTCAAGGTGGAAACAAAAAGATATTTATTGATTTTTCTTCTCCTCTAGGCGTCAATTCGATTAATTTATGCTTGCCAAATTGTACATGGGTCGAACAATATTCCGAAGATTTATATCCATTAGATGCTGGTATCGATAGTGGAATGAAATATACAGTAGGAGAGATTTTAATTGAAGATGATTTTTTATGAATAGCATTTTTTAGGCTCAACGATTACCAACGATGCCTTTGGAAAAAATTCATTCGATTACAGGAACTGTTTCTCCATCGTCATCGTTTCACGATCCAATGAGTTCGTTATTGACAAAAAAATGAATAACGGATTTTAGAAAACAAAAAAGATTTATCTTAGGTAAACCAGTTATGCCTGTTGCTCGTCTTACACTTCAACGTACACTTATTCGTGGTACACAATGCCCAAATAATCAACATAATTCGCAACAAACTCATCGTGAACCATCGATGGACATTAATCTTTCACAATTAAATCATCGAAATGAACGATTAAAACAAAAATATGATCATTCTGGCAAATTGATCTATCACTACGGTAGGACAAAACAAAACAAAGCAATGCATCGATCGTTTTTTACTTTTTGTAGATGAAACAATCGCACCGGAATGTCGTTTAACTGAATGGTCGCCTTGGTCATCATGTTCAGTTACATGTGGACATGGAATAAAATCTCGTCGACGTACTTATCTCATGCCGGATAAAGCATTTCGTTACCATTGCAACGAACGAACCAATGATATGGCTTCATGTCATTTGGCAGCTTGTTCATCAACGAAAACCACCCATGATCATCCGAATTCGATGTGTATGGTGAGCGAATGGTCTCAATGGTCTCATTGTTCAGTTACATGTGGCGAAGGCATGCGAACACGTTCTCGAACAATGTTAAAAGGCAATGATCAACCTCAATGTCGACAAGAATATCAATTAATGGAAAAAGAATCATGTCTTGGCATGAAACCATTATGTGAACAAGGTCGTTTGACAGATATGATGGAGAAAAAACGTATTTGCATGCAGCCAGTATCAACGGGTACATGTACACAATATGAACGACGTTTCTATTTCAATTTGGATATGAGTAAATGTTTGGAATTTGATTATAGCGGTTGTGGAGCCAATGATAACAATTTCTTGACGCGAGACGCATGTGAAGACACATGTGATATTTTACTACGTGGACGAACAGGTATTTCGATAGTGAAATTTAAAATAAAGATTTAATTTTTTTGTCTAGAGGATGGTAAAGATACACGTTGTATGACATTACCGTGGTCCGAATGGAGTGCCTGTTCAGCTGCTTGTGGACGTGGCACACAAGTTCGTTTTCGAGCATATAAAGTCAAATTCTTAGCCATGGGTTTCTGTTCGGAACCATTGGAAGAATTTCGAGATTGTGAAGTGCCGTGTGATCCTGCACAAATGTATCGATTATCGGACACACGACGAACGTTAATCAGAGGCATGGAACTTGCTGAACGAAAATGTAAGAGTTGTCAATCGAGAAAATATTGAAATGTCAATGATAATTTGTAGATAAATGTATGCAACCGATTGAACCAGGTCCATGTACGAAGTATATCGATCGATTTTATTTCGATGTTACAACACGGAAATGCACGAAATTTCAATACGGTGGTTGCCGAGGTACGGAGAACTAGAAGAATTCGTGATGATTTTGAGTTTTTTTGTTCGTATTTAGGCAACGAAAATAATTTCATGACACACGATGAATGCGAAGCTATGTGCGAAGAATTGATTCACGATCATAAAACAAGTAGAATTCGTGAAAATTGAGTTTGAAATCAATAAAATGTATTTGAATCTTCAGTGGTTCACGATCCTCGTTGTCTTGTATCGATGTGGAGCGACTGGTCGCCATGTATGAACGCAACATGCCATCATTCTGGTGTTCAAATTCGAACACGAATGTATGCAGATAAACGTGCGGCTATGCTAGGACATTGCGTGGAAAGATTAGAAGAACATCAGGTTTGTTCAATCCAATGTGATCATCAAGGTACAACGTCACACAAGGACAAAATGATGATGACACATGGTTCGTATTGATAAACCGAAAAGAAAAAAAAATAGCTAAAGGATTTAAATTTAGATATGCCAAAAGCGACGTTTCGACCGCGACAACCATGTTGTGCATGTGATGAAGCCAAATATCAAATCACATTTCACGGTCTTTGGTCGAAGAAAACACATCCAAGAGATTGGCCACCTGGTACACATCAAATATTTTCTTCGTTTTCTTTTTTTTTGCTATTGAATATCTATTTCAGAACATCTTCTTCATTGGTCGGATATAATCGGAGCTATTCACAGTCAAGAATATTCATGTAAGATCAATTTTTTCTTCGAATAGATTGATTCTATTGACTGTTTTTTTGTCGATTAGTGTGGAATTATGGTGATATTGCAAGTGATGGTTTTAAACAAGTTGCTGAATGGGGTGCCATTGGAACAATGCAAAAGGAAATTAAAAATCATGTAAATTCGTGATTGTGTTGTGTTTGAATCATTTCGAATTTTGTGTTTGTTGAATAGACAAAATTTGGTGTTATTCGAAATGTATTGATTATTCCCGGTCTTTGGACAGTAAACGTTAGTAAATCAACTGACGGTGCTTTTACAACATCTCGAAATCATCATTTCTTATCGTTTGTTACTATGATTGGACCATCACCGGATTGGGTTGCAGGTGCGGAGAAAAGATCAACAATATGATTCGAAATCATATTTTGTTTTAGGTGTATCCGGCTTAGATTTATGTCGATCAAATTGCACATGGATGGATCATTATGAAGAATATCTTCATCCGATTGATGCTGGTACAGATATGGGCGTTCGATATAATGTAAATAGACTTGTAATTATTCTTTCAAAACTAAGAAATACAATCTAGGGACCAAAACGGCCAGAAAATCCTCGAAAACCGATCGCACCAATACTCTCGAGTGAAGTCACTGATAATCGTTCGCCATTTTATGGTAGGAAAATTGTTCGAAAGAAAAAAAACGAGCAAAACTCATCGAGATTTCAATAGGTACTCAACCACCACCATTTGCTAAAATCAGTATTCAACGAATTATGAGTCAAGGTGTGGCTTGTCCAAATGGTCGACCGTTGCATAGCGAAACACCAGCCGTAGTCGATTTCGGTCCGAGTTTCACCGATTTAAGTCGTGGAGGTGAAACAGAAAGTGACAAAGAAGTCGCGAAAGTCAATGTCGAACTACTCGGTAGAATAAATTCGAGATTTTTTTTCGTCTTTCGAATTAAAATAACAAAACCTAAATCTTTCAGATGAACAATCAGCCGATCCTCGTTGCATGACAAGTCCATGGACTGAATGGAGTCCATGTAATGTTCAATGTGGCAATGGTTTACGTACTCGAACAAGGTTTGCGATTCTAAAACAAAAAATCAATTCGAACTAATTGAATATTTTCAGAATGTATAAACATCCGAATCATCATCATTGTATTGAACGTTTAAGTGAAAGTGAAATGTGCTATGAACGATCAGGAGACGATTGCGATGATGATAATCAACAAACTGCACCGTAGGCTCAACGAAAAATCTTTTTCTTCGCATAAAATCGAACGAAATCGATGTATTTGCAGATGTGCTGTTACTGATTGGTCATCATTCTCTCCATGTTCAGTTGCTTGTGGACAAGGTATAACCGAACGACGACGTTGGTATATCAATGACAAATCCTACGATGATCCTCAATGTAAAAACATCTACCTAATGGAAAAACGACAATGTCAAGGTGTCGATTGTAATACTCAAGAAAACAAAGGTAATGAATTCGGCAACGAGAAAGTATTTCTATTCGAACATCTCGATTGTTTTAAGAACGATGTATGGCCGAACCAATTGAGGACAATCGTTGCCGTGGTTTACAACGTTATTATTACAATAAAACAAGCATGACTTGTGTACCATTTGAAAATATGGGTACTTGTCCACCACGTGGCAATAATCGAAATAATTTCGCCGACAAAAATGAATGCGAAAGCATATGCAAAAATTTTCTTGTTGAAAGTAAAAGAAAAACAAAGTTGATTTATTGAAAAATAATAATAAAATGTCATGTTTCATCTAGCTAATGATCTCTCATGTCCGACAACCCCATGGAGTGAATGGAGCGAATGTTCGGTTACATGTGGTCACAATGGTGTTCGACGTCGAGAACGAACATTATTAAATCAAGAGAAATCCGTCGATCAATATCGTTGTCGATCAATACAATTAGAAGAAATCGAACCGTGTCAATTAAATCGTTGTCGTATGTTACGAAATTTCATTATTTAACAAAAGAAAAACTTCTTTGGCGTTCTGCTTTTAGCACCGATGGATTGCATTGTGAGTCAATGGAGTACATGGTCGCCATGCAGCGGTTGTGGACAAGAAGCAGTTCAAACTCGAACACGTATACCCGTACGTCGAGCTCGTAATGGTGGTAAACGTTGTGGTCCATTGAAGGAAACTCGTTATTGCCAAGCGGCAGTACCCTGTTAAAACCAAAGACATACACAACTCAATTCTCTTCTCTTTCTTATTTAGTTGGTGCTAAGAAACTAAACAGCAAACTTTCAAATCTAGTTGATATTTTAGTCGTAGTCAGTTTTAGAAAAATAAACGAAAGAAACAATTTTTTCTTCTTCATAGTTTTAAAATAGAATTTGTTTGTTTGTTTTTTTTTAAATTATTATTAATCATCAATTAAATATAAAAAAAATACGAAATCAAACAATCACAAAGCGAAAAAAAAAATCGTTATTTAATCAGTTGCTGCAGAAGATGAGCTGGTCATTGATTCATGTAGACGTTTAAATGCTTGATCTTGACTCGAACGTGATTGAATATGTGCTATTAAGCGTTTCTATGAAAAAAAATAAGGAACATTGATTAAGTCTATTGAAAAATGATAAAAAGAAAATAAATTTACGCCGAATCTTTCGCTTTCAGGTGTCTGATTTTTCTGTGCTAAATTCCAAAGATTAATCGAAAATTTCAAACATTTTGTTTGATTCAAATCGCAATGAGATATCAAACGATTGAAAAATTCAAGTGCCAACCATGATTGACGCATAGGATTCTACGAGAAGAATATTTTATTCTTCAGATAATTGAATAGATCTCTTGTTTGCTTACTTTATCTCCAATCTCTTTCAATTGTTGAACAACTATATCGCATATCTTTATTAAATTCTTATGAATTTCTTCTAAAAATGCTGCATCATTTCCATAGAATGTATCATTGGATTCGACTAGAAATCATTGAATTTTTTTTGTTTTTATTTATTGAAAAATGATTTTAGACTACCTTTTGGAATATGATATGGTAATATTGTTTGCATTTGTGTTGATAGTAAACACAATAGATTCATGTAAAGCATAAGCCGTGTTTCATTGACCTCTTCAAAGCATTTCATTTGACCAAGAATATTTAATAAACCTTGAGTTAAATAAAGGATTCCTGTGTCAGAACTATCCTAAAACATGAAAATCGAGTGATGCTTTTAGATTTTTCGGCAAGTAAAACAACGTACAGGTACAATGACAAGTGTCGATAGTATATTGCTGATATGCTCATAAAGATATTTTTCTGTTGTAAAAGGTTTATTATCAATGTCGAGTTGTTTGGGAAAGTCCGAGAGAAGTGTAATAGCCATTTTAAGAAAGCCATCACCTTGCGAAAGACTTTGATTTAAATATGCTGTTTGAGCACAAGCAATGTATAATTGAAGTTTATTCAATGGTTGTTCTAATGATGGAATTGTGATATAACAAAATGCCATACAAGCACGAATAAATGACGAAGTATTGCTCGAATGTGATCCATTGACAATTCGATGTGTTGAAACAGCGAGTTTATTAACTTTCTATTAAAATAAATGAAAAGAATCGATTATTTTTTATAAATTGAAAATACTTGAATAAGAGTAATGGCAACGGGATCCATGTATCCGAATAGACCTCGAACTTCGACACAGAATTTCAATTCTTGTTCGACATCTTTACCATAGTCAACTTTACGAATTAAAGACGAAAGTAAATTGCAAACTTCTCGAATTTCATCATCATTTGTCAATGCACTAGAAATCGATCAAGGATTTATTATTTAAATCGTTTGTCAAACAAAACTAAACAAACCCGATTGTATCATGAACACTTTTGGCGCAATGTACCATTGCTGCGATTAATACTGGATCGTTGGTTTTCTCTTGTGGATTTCTACGGAAGAAAGATTGTTTGATTTGAAAATATTTCATTTTCGATTAGTTTTACTTATTAATAAATGTTTGTAAAATCGATTTAAATAGATCAACTCGAACATTTTCTCGTTGAAATAAATCCAAAAATGGTAAAATTTTATCCTAAACAAACAAACATATGTTCACACTCTAAAAAAACAAATTATTCGTACCATTGAAAATAACGATGCAAAATCTTCGACATTATTTATTAATTTCGTCATAATCGCATGTAATTTCGGATAATAATCTTCAAAAGCACGATCTGGCGATAAATGTTTAATCACATCGCCCAACATCGTATTCAATTCTTTTGTCTTAAAAGAAAAAACATTAAGACTGAATTTCATCGAATTATTTATTACAGTATATTCTTTCGATGTCAATTCAATCCAAATTTCTGCACACGACATGTAAATAGCTGGTTCTTTGAATTTAGTTACAACTTTCCAGACACTGTTTAACACTTGTATATCCGACGGTACGGTTGTTGGCTCGGAGAGAAGCAACGATAGACCAAGTGAACGAAATAAAATATTCTGAAAACGAATACAAATTCATACTTGCAATTGAACTATTTGTCTGTCAAACTTTAGGAAAGAATTGTTCGTCGCATTCGCTGATCATAGTTATGTATCCTTGAACTTTGGATCGAACATGTGCTGGTGGAAGTGTATTCAATAGAGCATTTAAAAGCACACCACCACTAAGAAATCAATCGATTGAATTTCATTTTATTCAAATGTATTTCTACCTCGGTAAATTAAGTCCAGCTCGTGTTTTTTTAATAATCTTTTCGATTGGTTTCTCGTCTAAATTGTAGAATAAACATTGAACAATCCAATCTAATGCCGGCGAATACAGTGACAAGTAAACACTGGTAGTTAATTTTTGTTTCGAATAACCCGTTTGTACTGTTCCTGTATTTATCTGATGGCATGTATCACAAAAATCTGTATAAGCTATTTCAAACGGTTTACGATATTTAAAATCAATATCGATTGTCACCTGAAAAGAAATATTTATTTACTACGTCATTCAAACAAAACGATTTCTTTTATTATTATTATTATTATTATTTACTCGACAGATATAACAACGAACATAAGCAGCAACGAGTGGATCGCCGATGCCACGGCACATTTTCATTAACAATTCGAGAGCTTTTTGATAATGACTAAAAATCAATCGAGAAAAATGGTTAATTTGTTTTCAATTGTTTTGTTTTGCTCTTACGTTGTTGAAAGGAAATTGTAACATTTAAGGATGGCAGCTTCGACGAGTATACGCGGCACTAATTCTCGAATAATAGCAATTTTATAAAACCAATTACGAGTTGTTTCACGAGTTCCTTCAGGAACTAAATCCGGAATGATTCGATCGGCTAAAATAGATAAAAGAAAAAGACTGAGTCAAAACTAAATTTTTAACAGATTTTCTATTACGAATTTTTCCACTTGATGAAGCACTTTTTTCTAATAAACGTGTGTAAACCAATTTGCCAAATGTATCGAGTACATCTGTTATCAAACAGAATTTACTCGGGTAGAATTCCATGACATTCATGTCGACTAATAATTTGCAACACTAAAAACAATCAATAGGATTTTTTTACTTTTGACAAGAAAATTGTTTGATTTTTCACGAACTTGAATGACAATTTTTAATGTTTTCACACGTTGATCATTTCGCCAGGCTTGGCCCATTTCTTTACTCATTTCATTGATTCGATTGATATATTCTTGTTGACTTAAATTTTGTGTTTGTTGGCCACCCTAAACAAATAACGTACGCAGACTTCAGCTTTAAAACTTCTCTGATCGATTCTACTTCAAATGCATCTAATTGTTCGAGACGATTTTTAATTCGTTCTGATGTTGTCGCCATATCTGTGGCTATAGAAAATTATAGTTTCAATATTGAAATTCTCGACTATTCAATGATGATACCTTTGCCTGTATCAATAACCGATTCTTCATTTGTATTGTTCATAGCCGTAGTCATACTGATTTTCTTCGTAGTATTATATTGACTTAGAATCTGACTTTTTTTACTTGACCATGGTTCAAATGTGTCTGTCATTGATGATGACGAATCAACATTCGAATCTTTATTCGATGTTATTGCTGCGGTTAATAGACGAGATAATGGATCGACATCTGAATCATCTAGTTTCGATGAAAGTGGATCGAATGATGACGATGATGTTTGTGTTGAGGGTGTTTGCGGTTTGTTAGTCTAAAAATATCCCATTTCGAGAAAATTTTAACGTTGAAACAAAACCAACTTTATTATCTGCATTGATAACTCCAATTCCAAGCGGATGAGTTGTAGTAGCTGTTGTTGATTTATTGAATTGTTTGTGTTCGGAAACATAATCTCGTTTTTTCGGGGTCCATTTTGTTGATATAGTAGACATCTTTCTTGAATTTAAAAAGATAGTTTTTTTACTAGTAAAGCTAAAAAACTCTTATCAGACAAGGTTCGATGACTCATTCATCCATCGAGATCGATCGTCATTATTGGTCTGGATTTTACATGTGAATATTAGTTCATTTTTATTCGATATCTATTGAAAATTATTTGAGAATTCAATGAATTTTAAAACTTTATTCAGTTTTCAATCGATGATCGTGTCATCTAGCGTCATCTGTTTTCATATTTGACACATATCGTTTTGCTAATGGCATGTTTTCATTTTTGAAATCGTATTTCTTTTAGAATTATTTATTTAAATTTAACGAAGTCTATTCATAGTTCGTTCTTTTTCCTTTTCTTCTCGTCATGACAATGTTTAAACAACACAAATTAAGGTTCGATTTTTTGAAAAATGAATGACAACATTCGTATCACGAGGCGTAGACATTCTTTTTTTGTCGTTTGTTCCCAACTGATTGATATTAAAAACATGTGCATCACAAAAATATGCAAGCTGTGTACTGTATTGCAATTTCGAGATCAAACCAGACCCTTCTTTCGTGAAGAACATTGTCTGGCTAATTGTATAAAAGAAAACAAAATGCGTAATACGAAAAAAGAAGAGAACAGATTTGACCTAATAGAGTACTGACAGAAAACAGTAAACTAACGAAACAGAAAAATAAACTAACGAAACACAAAAAATCAACTTTTCGATTGCTTTTTTTTCTCTTCTCCATCGGTTGCACGTTTTGCCAATAGATCGATTCTGATTCCATTGTAAAAGACATATTTTCCAGAACAAGTCGACCTTGAATATCGGATATCACATGCTAAAAACACGGAACTAGTCACTGATTCTGATTATAATATCAAGGTCTTGTTTGTTTCTTTCCTCCAAGTACATTCTCTTTTTCTTCAACTCCGATCTCTTTCGCTTTTCTGTTAAGAGAAAAAAAAAGTAGTTCAAGTTTTATTTGCTAAGAATGGTGACGTAATACACTTCAAGAGATTTGCTTTATTAACTCAATCAGGCGAGGGGTGTAAAAAAATAAGAACATAAAATATGCATGACAACATTTGAATTTATTTTTCATCAACGCAAATGTCGGTATTTTCCACCATGTCGTCGAAAGAATTAAAAAAAAAGAAGGCAAAATCTATCACAAGACTATTGCTTCGTTCTTATCAATAATGTGATCGAAGAGCGAAATAAACGAGGGATTGACTATGCAAACATATGTCTTTCTCGTCGGGTTTTATCATACGATTTACACATGTTATACTCCCCGAAATAAATCAAAACTCATTCGAACGTCGTTATATAAAAAAATGTAAAGAAACGACGCATTTTGAAAACAAAAAAGAACTGTTTATTTTCCTCATGTTGTGTCTCTAGGAAATTTATATTTAACCCATACATTCAACTCGTGATTCTGCGTTTTTTCATTCCAGAAAAGCTATAGTACAGAAAAGAACAAAATCGAGAACCCATACGCTCGAAGCGTGATAGCATCACCCGACTTTCATTTTCTCTCTTTCTCTTTCGTAATATTTTTCTCTCTCTCCCGTTCTACCAATAAATACCGAGTGCAAAACACATTCATATCTCTAATTTTTACTTTTGGATTACTGGACATACAGTGATTGTGTTGATCAACCGAATTTTACTTATTCATATAACGTCTCTATTGGTAAGTCAATCTATGAAGAAACGAAGTACCGCACGAGAAGGTGTGACATTACCATTCCCCCTTTATATATATATATATAGATATAGATATAGATATACGTATGTTAGTCTAGTTCGTTTACAGATGAAGTTTGAACTGTACAGAAGAGAAAATGATCGAATCGTACTTCGACCTTCAAACTTTGAAAGATCATTTGAAAATTTATTTCGTTCGATCATGCGTATCAAAGGTCTTCTAATAGACACATAATAGTAGTCAAATTTACTAAATTTAGGTATAAACCGCTGTCATGCATTCGACGTGTGGCAACATCTATGAGAAACTAACATCACATGATGTATATTGAGTTTTTCCTACCAATCATATTTTTTCCTTGTTCTGATCATCTGCATGTATGACAGAAATAGTAGAGAAAAAAACAACGAGTACGTCGCTGCGTGTGCTGCGCGTGATAAGAAAAATACAAAATACAACGATTCTTTCTCGAATAGTATCTTTGTTTTGTAATAAGTAAAAATTACGAGGAGGAAGAAAAAAACGATAGATCGAGAGAGAGAGAAAGAGAGATTTACGGCGTAATAAATACAAGGACAGATTTTCACGTTGGGATACAGTACATTTGAAAACAAAAAGTTACGATTCGTTTCCCGACGATTTAGATAAACATTTGAATTATGCCATCAATCGATACAAGTGACATTTACTATCCAGTTTCATGGATTAAAACAACTACTGATCTCCTATTGAATTTATTCAATAGTCCACAAAAAACGAAACGTTCATTACCAGAAGAAGCTGAATGTGGATCGTTGGAAGGTATCAAATGTTGGCTTCGAGAAGGTAAAAAAATACAAATAAAAGAAAAACGATTTCATTGATCATGATCGTTCGATGTTTAGGAGCTGATATTGATGCCGCTGATGCTTATGGTTATACACCATTGATGAATGCTGCTATGCTTGGTCGAGTCGACATTGTCAAAGCTTTAATCGATGCCGGAGCTGATATTCAAAAGAAAGGTCAATTCGGTTATACTGCCTTGCATGCAGCAGCTCAAAATGGTCACTTAGAAGTCGTTCAGACGCTTGTAAAATATGGTGCAAGTGTTAATTGTAAAAATGACGATGGAGATATTCCACTTATTCTTGGTAAGATTCGACGACTGTTTTGTTTGATTAATTTTTCATGTTTTCCTTTATTTTTCACAGCTGTTCGTGGTACACACGCAGAAATTATCGATTATTTACTTAAATCTGGCTCTGATATTCACCAAAATGGTTGGCTCGGTCAATCAGCAGTTCATACAGCTAGTGCGTTTTCATTCTCGATAAAACAAAAGACATTTTCTCTCTCTCTCTCGAAATTCTAGTTGCTACTGGTGATCAAGCTACAGCTGATACACTATTGAATCGTGAAATGGTGATTGGTTGTTCATGTTCAGAATCACATCGTCATGCACGTGAACATCTTCGACAAGCATCAACTTCTGCCGATGAATAAACAAACAAACCCAACTCACCATTTTGTTTAATTTTAACAAGATCAAAATTAACATCTCCATTTAACCTTTATCGTTTTTTTATTTTTCGTGGGGAAAAATTCTGACCGAAACCAAGACAACTTACTCTCGCGCAAGTTCAACAAACCGATGTGTTCGCGTACGATCGGCTACTGTTCTGACGAAAGGAAACGAAAACCTACGTTTATTTCCTTCTCAAACAGCACAAACGTTTTGGTACGATTTTTTCCTTCTTTTTCTCTGTGTGTAAATGCGAAAAAAAATCATGAAAGGCGATTATTGTTGTTTGTTGTTCTTCTTGTTATAGTTTTTCTTCTCCTTCTCTCTTTTTTAGTACGTGTTTTCTGTTTACCGAAATGTACATAGCATTTCTTTTTTTTTCTCTCTCGTCACTTCGTCATATTACATAACGATCTGATCATGTTTGAATGATGACGCGTTTATTTATATATATATATATTAAAAACAAAACTCGAAAAAAAAACAAGAATGTTGCTGTTATTTTTTAATTTCGAAAGAAGAACGAAAAGAAAAATAAGAATTGTTTACAATGAAACTAATTTTTCGAGACGATGAGAAAAAAAAGTAAAGATCTTTGCAATGAGAGTCTGTTTTTGAAATGTGATGTGCTGCGTTTAGTACCACGTAAAAACATCTTCGTTTTGTCCGTGTTGTTGTGCTCGATTTTTGACGGCAATATAAGAAATAAGACCACGAACGAAAAGAAAAAATCCAGCAAATAAAACAATCGCAAATACGAAGTTTTGCGCAGGATCATGAACGGCTGGTCGATGAAATGTTGTCGACATATTTCCTGGATTCATATAAAGTGTATTATTGAATTCGTGATAACGCATAACAGTTATCCATTTGGCAACACTCAAACCGAAGCCTGACATGGCTCCGAAACGAGCGGCTATAGTCGGAATTAGACAGACAACGGCGAGAAAACCGAGCCAATTGAAAAAGAACGCGATTATACTGAAAAGGAAAAGAATTTATTGGAAAAATCGAATCGAATCTATTGAACTCACAATGCCATAAGGAATGTACAATCGGTACCGATATCCAAATTGGATTCTGTTGTAAGCCATGATGCTTGATTAAAATGTCGAGTCTAAAGAGAAAAACAAAACTGTCATGCATAGAAAAACAACACGAGCAATTCTCATTTACAGATTCAGTTGCAGTTGCACTTGTTGTATTCAAATCGATGATTTCCACAGGTGTTATATGCGCGTAATGAGGTAAATGGTCGACATTTTGAACTTTACTCGGGTCAACTAAACAATATGGAGGCGGGGCTTCAACAACACCAGCTGTTGCCACACTTGTTGTTTCATTTTCGGTGACAGGCGCTGCTTCATATGCTGGTGGTGGTTCGTCTATTCAAACGAAAGTATCTTGAAAAAAATCATATTTCTATTAAAATATTTCTGTTACCTAATGGTACTGCTGCTGTGTTTGTTGTCTGTTCAACTGTTTGTTGATCTCTGCTCATAGTCGTTTACTTGAAATATATATGTATGCTAAAAAATTATATCTGAAATTTTTTAGAAAAAAAAGGAAAACAAATGAAATGAATTGAATGTTTATCAGTATGGAGCAATATTTTTCTCGAAAAACAAAACAGAAAAAAAAATAATTATACGATTAAAACGAAAGAAAAGCCAAGCACAAAGTCATGAAATTCGACAATCTGATTGCAAAGAAACAATAAATAGATAAAATTTGTTTTGTTAGTGTCGGCGGCGTGATGGTGATTTTTCAAAATTTACACATTCGAAAAGGAAAAAAACACAAACAAACAAACAACGAGAAACCTGATTTTTGACAGAAGATAAACAAGGAACATCACTGTTAATAACTAGCAAATTCGATTTACTTATATGTCGGTGTATGATTTGTATTCGAAAGGAATGAACTTGAACTAGATGAACGTGGAAAACTTCGTGTTAACGAACGTGTCGGCGTGAATTGAACGGCAGCTTGTGCAGCATAGAAATGTATATCTTGCAACGAATCAGTTAGATCCGATAGATTAACTCCTAGATTTGTCATTTCGGCTTCTAATTGCTCTAAACTATGGCGTTGTTGTTGAGTTAATAATGCTAATTCTTTTGTACGACTTTCATTATGTTCGGCGAGTTCATTTTGCATCTACGGGGGAAAAAACGTCAAATTTGTTCTTATTTTCGAGTGAAATCCTTCAATATACTTGTTCATTTAATTTTCTCAAACGATCTTCGATTGATTTGTCTAATTTATTAATTTCGTCAAGATGTTGTTGATTGGCTCTCAATAGACTTTCTTCCTGTAAATTCATTAGATTCTTTCGATCATCCTCGAGACTTCTTTTCAACGAATATTTCTCTTGATTATGATCGGTTGTTAATTGAAACTTAAACACAACAATCAATTCGAGATAAACTATTCAATAGAGCTCATACGTTTTCTTGTTCGAGCACTTTCTGTACATCTTCTTCATAACGTTGATAGAGTCGATCAAATTTTCGTCGTTGATCATCTTTTAATAATTTCAATTTCGCTTCATAATCGTGGCCTGTTGTTTCACTACGTAATTTTTCTTTGAGACTTTTATATTGTCGTTCTTGTTGATTGTATGCTTCTTTGTATTGACGTTTGATTTCGGCTTGCTTAATCTTAAAACAAACATTATCAATCGAATTTGTTCGGTCTCTCTCGCTCTTTCAATGACAAACTTTGATATTTTTTGGAAATTGTTTTTGATTGAAAGCATGACGTTTAAGTAATTCTTTTTCTCGTCGAGTAATGTATTCATTCAAACTGGCCAATTCCATTTGTTGTTGTTTACGTGTGAATTCATTTCGCATTCTACAAGAAAAAAAAAGCTCAGTTTTTCATTTCAAAATCTCATATCCAACTTGTGTAGATTGGCTAATTGTTTTAGTTCGAGTTCTTTGGTTAGTTCGTGATGTTTCTTGAGAAGACCATGCCGTTGAATGATTGTATCCATACTTTTCGTTGATTTCTATGAAGATAAATGCAAAAAAAAATATTTTACAAGAAGAAAAAAAAATATGTCGAACTTCTTCGAAAAGTTTCTTCTCGAGTACGTGGAGTTGCAAGACTTTTCGATGTTTGTGTTGTAACTGATAGATTTTTTGCTTGTGTATCAATTGATTTCGAAGTAATTGTTCATCGTTATGAAGTTTATATTGAAGTGTATCTTTCACTCGACGAATGTCATCTTCTTTTTCGTTCTTTGATCGATTCGATGAATTTAAAATTTCCTAAAAATGGCGAAGTTTTTCGATACGAAAAAACAACTCGGACGAACTCTTTTCAATGTTTCTTTTTCATTTTTGTATTGTTTAGTTCGATCTTGTTGAAAATGTTTGAGTTCATAATCGAATTGTTCTTCTTGTTCACGTTCGAATTTTTTCAATGAATTTTGATTTTGTTTGATTTGTTCGGCGACTTCACGACGATGTTTTTCTAACAAACGATTATTATCAAGCGTAACTTGATCTTGAAATGAATTATATTCGCGTTCGAATTTCGAACGTAAGTCGGTTTTTTCACTTCGACAACGTTCTTCGAACTAAAAACAAAAAAAAACGATCAATTACCAAACGACGAAGTCAAAGAAAGACAAACCTGTTTAAGTTGTTTTTTATGTTGTTTTATCATTCGTTTGTAGCCACGATATTGTTCGAATTGTTGATCATTTTGTTCGTGTTGTTGATATTCACGTCGAACGATACGTGATGTTTTGATTGTAGCAAAATCTTTGCCAAGAAAATGAAGTTTTCGTGACGATGAACGTGAAGAATTCATCGGCAATGCATTCGAATCAGTTGATGATAGACGACGATCGTGATTGCCGGCATAGATTCCTTGAGATGTATTCGAATGTTGACGTGCCATGGGTAGTTTTTTGTTTAGATTTTGACACGATTGTTGAAGACTTGATCGACTCGAGTGAAGACTTTCGCCATCGTCGAGTTGTTGATCATGACTACGCGAAAGAAAATCGACACTTTGTGTATCATCATCGTCGTCGTCTAATGTTGGATCTTCGATCATTTCATTTGGCAATTGAATTGAACGTTCGGTGTCGAATGTGTTCGTTTGTTGATTGACAAGATTTTGTTCTTCGTCACTTAGCAACACTTTTTTCATTCGACGATAACGAAGATTATCGAATTCTTTGACGGCATCTTTCGTACGTCGAATTAAATCAATCAGAATCTGTCGATTACTTTTACTTGTTACAAAAATATTCTATCAAAAACAACAAAATAGCATCAGCAGTCAAATTGAATTGCTTACATTTAACAAATCATTTGCAGTTGGTCGTTCATTTGGACTTTTTTGTAGACACAAGGCAATAAATGAAACAAAATCGTTTGTATAATGAATATTATCAGTTGGTGTCAACGTCGGTGGAGCATTCTGTGCAATATGATACAATGCAGACATAGGATTCATATTGAACAGTGGAGGTTTTCGTTCGGCTTGAAAAGAATCGACATGAAATTTTGATTTTATTATTCGTTTTTTTTCCTCACCAAGTTCGATGCAGGTTATTCCGAGCGACCAAATATCAACTTTGCCATCGTATTGACCGTTTTCCATTGCGAGTATCACTTCAGGTGCAATCCAATATCTATTTTCAAATTGCAAATAATGTCGAACTCAATGATTTCGCTTTTGAAATACATACGGAGTGCCGACGAAACTATTTGCTGGACTAATCAACGATGCTGAACCGAAATCAGCTGAAAAATTCAAGTCAAACAATCGAATATTCTCTCGAACTCAATTTATCAACAAACCTAATTTAACAATTCCATCTTCGGTTAATAGAATATTTCCTGCTTTGATATCTCGATGTATTCGATGCATTGAATGAAGATAATCGAGTGCAGATAACGTATCACAAACAATCGTGGCTATTTCACCTTCAGCCAAAGGTTTTTTATGCACTGAAAAAAGGGGAATTGTAATCGTTTTTTTTTCTTCTCCTCTGTCTTTCGAACCTTCAATGAGATCAGCAGCTGAACCAAGACAATATTCCATTACTAACCAAGTTGTGTAATCTTTCAAATAACAACCACGATAAGCAATGCAAAACTGATGATTTAATTCTCGTAGAAAACGAATTTCTTTGAGAATATCATGCCAAGTCTAAAATGCAATGGCAATTGATTCGAATTCATCTATCAAATTAGTTCATTGACGAACTTCAGTATTTTGCTTTCGTCCAGTTGACATTTTTTTTATTGCGACAATTTCATTCGTTTCAGCATTTCGTCCCTAAATAATACGAACGATGTTTTGTTTTTCTTCTCACGCACTCAAAAACAATCGTACGTAATAAACAGCACCAAAATTTCCATGCCCAATTTCTCTCAAATCAACAAATAATTGTTCGGGATCTTCTGTTGAAAATAACTGACTGTATTCACTATCATTAGCCGCAACTTCCTTTGCCGAACGAGGAAGTGGCATTTGTTTTTATTGTTGATTTTCTTCTTCTTCGTCTTCTTCTTCTTCTAAAAAATACAATTATTCTTTTTTCTTTTACTTTTCATCGTGAACAAAACAAAAAAAAATATATAAACTATTCGAAAAATTTTCAATGTCACTCGAAATATACTTTTTCGTCAATAAACAACAAAGAGAGAAAAAAAACCCTAACAGTACTAATCGAACGTCATGCGAATAATAAACGAGTTATTCATTGCTTTTAGCATTTCAGGTGAATAAATCGATCATCCCACCGCCATTTTTTCTATTTCAAATAAACATTTATTTTCTTCTCTTTCCTTCTCGATTATTTAGGTAATCAACCGAATGAGTAATTCTACTCAATAAAAAAACATAAAAGAGAGGCCGCTACTCGACGGTTAACAATTGTGAGTCTTCAAACATTTGAAACTTGTGTCTTTATTAGTCAATATACACATTCGCTGTACAAGAAAGAAAGAAAAAAAACAAACAAACAAACGAAAGGTTCAGTTTTATAGATGGTTATACAACATAAAAGCACCGGAAGAAGAAAAATATATGTATACCATTTTTTTTTCTTGTTTTTTGAAATCCAAAAAGAAAAACAAATCACGATTATCAAGAAAAGCAAAATTTTGATCATAATGGAAAAGAAACAATCACATAATTGAACACCATCGATCGTCTGCTGGAAGGGAATTTTCATTAGCAACTCGTTGTTTACCCTCGACATCGGGCATATATCGTCTGCAATCTAAATTTTCACGTTCATAAAACAGCAAATACGCCGATGATGAACATTTTTCCAAGAAACTCTCCGAAACAGGTTTACATGAACTATCATTCAAGCAGTACCATTGTTTGGTCTCATGATTTTTGATAAATGAAACATAATGTCCACTGCCAATAACACCGTAATGGCAAACTAATGCGTATAGATTGTAATTGGCATGGTCAGGATCGAAACTGTTATCACCGAAGCTCAATGTTCGATTCTCCATTTGAGAGAATCTCGGCGGTAGAAGAATTTCTTCGTTGAATTCTTGTTGTGCATGTTTCGATTTTTTACTAAATGATTTTTTCTTTTTATTCTTTTTCGTTTCCAGAATTTTTTCCGGTGGTGGAAGTGCAAGATTTCGTTGAGATAACAGACCGTTCATATTGTCAATCGATGAGGTCGAGATTGCTTCGGATGATAATGACGATGTCGAGGATGAATGCATATTTTCATTGATCGAACGGAATTCGGACGATGTCGAGTAGATCGATGTGCGTGTTGGCAAATATTTCGATGGATTAAATTCATTTATTGGAAAACGAACGGGACGAGACGATTTTATCCAACGATTGTTCGATAATTGAAAACGTTTTATATGAAATATTAAACATGGCGGTAATTTCCAAATGTCGAGTTTTTTATTTGCGGGTTGTAATTGTTGACATTTTTTACAATTGAATAATTCTTTCGTGTCGAGATTTTCCCAACGTGTAAACGAATCAAGACAATCTTCTAAATGAACAGCTGAATTCAGATCATCTTGGTTAGTATCAACGTTCGATGAGCCAGACGATTTTATATTCTGATAAATTTCAATATCCTAATGTTTAGAAAAACAAAGAAGAAAAATCATTTAATCTATATGCAGATTCAGCCGTTTTACTAACTTGTTCACGATTGGACAAATAACGTAGATAGTACGCTGTAGATTCCCAATCAATCGCAAGATAATCATTCGAATAATTAAATTTCTCAGCATTCGATTCAATCGAACAGCCAATACAAAAACTAGAATGAAATTAAACTCATTATTTCAATTGACTAAAATACAAAATGTCGATCTACCGATTCCATGAACATAATGAACATTTTTTTCCGTCTTCACTGATATGTTTCAATGCAAATGGATAGACTTCTTTACATCCATTGATTTCATCGAAATCTTGGTTCTTTCTTAGCAATCGTTCGATTTGTTTGTAGACTTTGCCGTACAAAATGTCATTCGTTAGATTTTCGTCATACGGAATGAGCAATGGTTGACCGAAGAAAACGATCTTCTGCTTTGTCATTGGCGATAAATATCGGTCTTGCTTTTCGATCCGTCGATGTCGAGCGATGATATACGAAGAACATTGAGGATCGAGTTCATAAGCGAGTATTTCTCGATTGGGCAGAGTTTTGATCGATGTTGAATTGTTTTCGAGAAGAGAATTCGGTCGAAGATGAAACGAGGGTGTTAATTCATAGAAACCGATTTGTTCCATTGAAATATTCGATAGTTCAACGAATTTGGATTTCAAATCCATGACGGATAGATTACCGTCGAGACGAAAACTGTAACGAATCGGTATTAAACCATTCAAACGAATTAGTTTAATATCAATAGCAATCGTTGTATCGACTGGTAGTGGCAGTGAAAGAATGTTAAATGGGTCGAATCGAACGCTTTTCAATTGGCATGCTCGACATTGTACTTGCGAACGTAGAAGACCGTGAAAAAGATCGACTATAATCGAAGTATTTCGTGCTAGATGATTAGCCCAATGTTCAGAAGCGACCTGAAATTGAAAACAAAAAAGAACGCAGTCTGATGAATTTCGTTTCGTTCTTTGTTAGAAATTACGTCTTCATCAGGTCGATCATCGCTGTCTTTCAATTCGACGTAGGGTTTCGTATGAACTCGATTGAGATCTTCGTGTAAACCGTCGAGTAAAAACGAAAGAAATTCTTGTGAATCATGTTGTTGAAAATCCGTAAAACGTGACGAACCAAATTTCGCAACAGAATCCTGAAAACAAAATCCAAATTTTCAACGGACATATTTCGAAAATCATACTCGTAATTCGAACGGTGCTAATGGTCCTTGAACATTGCCCCATAATTTCGCGAGTAATTGCCCGTAACGAAGTGCGATATTGCCTTGCATGCCAATCGGATTGTCTCTGAAGAAGAGAATGAATGTTTTATTATTTTCAAAACGAAGAATTTACTTATTTATTTCGTATAAATAATATTTATGTAGAAAATAATATGTCAATGGAAATGAATGGCTTAAACATTGTACGGACGCATTGAGAAAGCAGGTATTGCCAAGATTTGATAGGCCGATAAGACCACGTTCGTTCTCGTTGATTGTCGACGATGCTGGCTTCGAACGAGTTGCTAATGTGTACAATTCTTCGGGCCATGTTAGATCATTATTTCGAATTTCTAGTAAAATATCTGTATTACACTCGAATCCAGCTTCTTCGCAAGTTAATTCATTGTTATCAATATCGATTTGTCGAAGATCGTTCTTAAAAAATGAAGCAAATTTTTCGTTTTTTTTTCTATTTGATTCGAACGAACTTCGCTGAATCGTAGCCAGAGATGAATCTCTTCTAATGTCTTGCCGAATTTATTCGAGAATTCTTCGACCAGAGATCGGACTGTTTGATATGGACTAACGAAATAGCTACAAGCTAAATAATGTCGCTGAGGATTAGTTGTCGAAGAATTACTAGATCCTAAATCATCAAAAAAAAAAGGTTTTTAAAGAACAATCATCGAGTTCTTTTTTTGTTTACCAAAAACACTTGCAGATACGAAATTCATTAATGGATAAACAAAATACATCGAATTCGTATTGGTATTTGCTGACGGAGTATTAGCAATTGACTGTAATTGTTGCTGAGAAAGGCTTTGGTTTCGATAGACTTTAATTAAAAGCTAGAAAACAAGTCGTCTTTTGTCTTTAATCTTTCGTCAATCTTTTCTTACGGGATACAAATCTAATTCAGGTCTATTTAATCTCTTTCTGTATGTCACTTTCCGACAAACAACAGGTCCATTACAACGGTAATGTTTTCTCAAAAATAACCACAAAATTTCGGGTACCATCTGGAAATTATTTGGATAGCGAAGTCCTGATTTAAGTTGCACGCATTCATCATTAACGATTCGATTTGTCGACGAAGAATTCTTGTCAACTAATGATGACGTATCAATATCACCTGGTTCACGTTTATTCTCAAGTCCATTGGCTAATTTATGCAATTTGGACACTGAAGTTTTCTTGTTCATTGCAGCATTAGTCGCAGATAGCTCCCAACGATTCCACCAATCGCTCGGAATCAAATACCAAGACGAGCCCGGTTTTGATGTCGATCGATTCGAGTTTATCCAATGATAAGTTTTCGATGAAACACACGATTGTGCTTCAAGGAATGGATACTGTTCACGTTGAAGAAATTCTCTTGAAAACAAAAAAAAACCATTCGAATCAATTGACTTTTTGTTTTTCATTTTACTTGACAATGAAAACTTCGTCGTGTCTATTTGCCGCTCTCAAGCCCAAGACAATATGACAAATTTGATAGATCAAATCGATTAATTCTGGAATGAACAGATCAGTCGTACACCAATTCGAAAAATCCTCGCAAGTAAAAACTGATCGCTCCGTATTTTCGAATATCTTCTCAGCATAAACATCGGGCGAGTCATTCATTTGAAAGTTAAACTTATTCACAAATTGAGCCACGCTAATCAAACAGGAACACATGTGAACAATGTCGGATCGATCGAGACGACCATCGTGATCACGATCGAATACACGAAAGAGAACTTGAAGAAAGAAAACAAATGACTTTTCCTTTAGGAAATAAAGTCGGAAATTTACATTTGTGTCGTTCTATTTGTTGACCACGGCAAATCGAACTAATTCCGCAAATGAATTCTTTGAAATCGATGCATCCTAAAAGCAACAAATCGAATGAATTCGATTGGCGAGGAGAAATCAACTCGTACCATCTTGATTCTCGTCGAATGCATCGAAAAATCCAGTGATCAGTATCGGAGGTAGAACAGGCGTGAGGATATTCGAAAATGTTTGTAGAACAATTTGTGACTGTCGATTCATATTTGAATATGTACAAATAGAATTATAACTTTTTTCAAGATCTTTCACTTCGATTTCCTTAACTAAAAACAAAAGAAAAGAATTTATTTTACAAAAAAGAAAAAAAAACACGTCGTCTCACGATTTGTCACATTGGCAAAAATCGAATATTGATCCGATGTTTTATCATTGAGAGAATTCGTTAGTTCGTGTAAACGTTGATCATCCATGAGCCAATCGGTTATCGTTGTCGTATGGCCATGATGAGACTCTAACCAGAGAACGAATCGTTCTTGAGTGACAATAACATCAGACTGAAAGCAAAGGCACATAAAAAAAAACGATGTTCATTCGAAAGAAAAATCATTACATTTTGGAATAAAGTGTCAAGTTCTTCGGGAGAGGGATCACCGCATTGAGAAAGAAAATCTTCGACATCTTGTCGACGTAAGATTCCGTTCGAATTGGAGGTATTATGAGTAAATAAAACATAGAGAACTGAAAACAAAAAAAAAACACGTATACAATCAAGTTTTTTTTCTATCGAATTTCGTTTGTTTACGTTGCATTCGTTCACGAATTGAACCGTAATAGATTAATGCCAAACAGGAAACAAGATCTTTCATCGACATACATGATTTCGATGAACTCGTGCAGACTTGATAGAGACGCTTACAACGACAAGAAAAGAAAATCATTGAATTCGATTCATTTTGACATGAGTCTTACAGTTGCTAATTTTTCTGGTAGGAAATTAGCGAAAACATCTCGTTTGAAATTGGCATAGCTGAGTTCACCTGAGCCGTTTGTTAGATCTCGAAATGTGGTCTCAATTCGTTCTAAATCAGCTGGTAGAACTAAATAAATGAAATCGAAAGTGAATTGTTGAATTTCTATCGTAGAATTTCTTCCTACATCGTTTAACGGCATCATCATATGAGAGAATTTTTGTCGAACCACCACCCATGATTTATTCGTTTGTTCTCAGCCCATTTAGTCTCATAGTAGACAAGAAAAAGCAAAACTAAATAGAAATAAAAAAACAAAAAATAGAAAAACACGAAAAGAATTCTTCTTTTTCTCCAACAAAATAAATAAAAAAAAGTTTTTCTATCAACTTCTTATTCTGTGCATTCGAGTGATTCATCGAATTCAACGTTATCGATCTGAATTATTGGTTCATTTACTCTCAAATCAAAATCCCGCTGGAGATGTCAGCAGATACTGTCAATTAAAATTCTATTTCCCCATTTCGTAATTTTCATCACACCTAATCGTTTGTTATCTCTTGTTATTTCGTGAGCGCATGTTCGACATCAACATCCAAACAAATATTCCCTCGTGCATCAACAATTTCACCTTCATAAATTCCTACATATTCTCAAATCCGATTGTTGATCCCTTGATCGTTTTTTTTTCTCTTGTTCCTCGTGTAAAACAACGTTCAATCACTATGAAAACATGCATATATACAACTTCGAGTTACGAGTACTCATTACCATTTTTCATTCTGCTCCTTTTTATTCTTCTTTCTCTATCGATTTCTTTCTTTTTTTTTGTACTATGTATATTTACATGCTACCTCTGCTGTCCACAAACATTCATTGACAGAACTGAAATCCAATGTGCCGATCGACGACGATTGAGACAGAGAAAATGCGCGTAGGAGAAGTACTTTTTTCTCTTTTCTTTCTTTCTTTCTTTCTTGTTTCTTTTTTTCAATACCTTGTATTTAAGTCACGTTGAAAACGAGTCAAACATTCGAAAAAAAGTCTTCATTCTTCTTCCCCTTTTCCATCGCCGAACAAAACGAGAAATTTAATCAAATGAACTTCATTGATTTTAGATTTGTTTCTTTTCAATGATGACGAATAATAACAATAATCAAGATGATGAATTCTTCGATGCCGATGGTAAATATACGATTTTAATATTTTGTTTTTCTCTTTTATAAGATTAGTAATATGACTCATCGGCAAAAACTCTTGTGATTTGTCTTATTTCGAGTGATACACCCTCAAATTCCTTGGAGACAGTCAACTATAGACCATCTTTTGTTCAGATTATGAATGTCTGGAAGAAATATAAAATCCACTCGATATATTTAGTATTAATACTTGTAAAGAAAAAAGAAACCATCCCCATCGTAATTATTCGTATGAGTAGTAGATCAATCAGAAGAGTGTATAATTAAATTTTCGTTGTCTATGACTTACTTAATCGGTTATTTCTTTTTTTTCTATTAGATATTGATCATTATACGAATGGTATTCAAAAAGATCTAATGAGAACATGGACGAATCTAAGTCGTCAACAATTTGGTCGGTATGTAAAAACACGAGAGAAAAAAAAAGAAAAAGACAGATTTTTTTCTCTTTTCTTCTTCGGCTTTTTCTCCTCGTAAAATTAAATATAAAAATCAACCCTAAGAAAAGAAAACGGCGTGATAAAACACAAAGAACTAGGGAGAAAAAAAAATGCATGTAAAGAACTAGATAAACTAGCAAGCATCTTTCTTTTTCTTTTCCGAGAACTCCCTTTTCTCTCTCTCTCTTTCTCTTGTTCTCTTTCTTTTGACCAGCTAATATATATAGAAGTTAGAAAAAAAGAAGAAGAAAAGAAAAGAAACGGGGAGTGAATGTGTTGCTTTAGTCTTTTCAATGAATAGACATGAAATAGATCTATTATAAAAAAAAATACCATTCAACAGAACAAGTCATTTGTTTGCTCTTCACTGACTAATCGACCTTTAGTCAGAAATTTATATACATTTTACGATTAGAAGCACATCTTCATTCGAGAAATTGGAACAATGGAGAATCTATTTTCATCTTTGCAAAGAAGTGGTCAACGGTTAGCAGAATATTTTTTTTCATCTTTATTTTTTTTTCAAAATAAATATCTTTGTTTATATTGACTCGAAAAATATTTAGAACGAAACTTCCAGTGCCAATGTTCGATCGTTCACAAATTAGTATTTGGAGCATATTGAAACAATGCATTGGAAAAGTAAGCGACGTTTCGTAGTCGTTTAGTTATTATCATTTTTGCTCTACTTTGACCTCAAATAAAAAAAAATGAACTGATAAAAAAGAAAACTGTTATCAAAATTGACGAATTTATCTCTAGGAATTATCGAAAATTACCATGCCGATTATCTGGAATGAGCCTGTTTCCTTTCTTCAACGTTTTACTGAGAATGTACTTTATTCTTATTTACTCGATCGTGCTGACGAATGTACTGATCCGGTGATGAGAATGCAGGTGAGTTGCAACAAATTGCTTTTCTGTTGACATCAACGACAAGAATTGTCATTCTCTCTCGTTTTCTTTTCTTTTCTTATTTTAATTAAAAAAGTATGTCGCTGCATTTGCTGTTTCATCAATAGCAAGTAATATTGATCGTCTGTCCAAACCATTCAATCCTTTACTTGGCGAAACATATGAATTTGTTCGGTAAGAAGAAAATAAATTAAAAAAGAAAAAGAAGAATTTTTTGCAAAAACAAAATCTAGTGATGATTTACCGTTTCGTTATGTGAGTGAACAAGTCAGTCATCATCCGCCTATAAGTGCATTTACATGTGAATCAAAAGACGGAGGTGAACGATGGAGATTCTATGGAAGTATATTACCTAAAGCGAAATTTACTGTTAAAAATATGGAAGTCAATCCTAAAGGCTTACTAACACTCGAACTTAAACGGTATGAAAAGAAAGAAAATATTCAAAAAAAAACAGTTGAAATCGATTATTTATTCAATTAGACATAAGGAAATTTACACATGGGAAAGTGTAACATGTACAATTCATAATATTGTTGTTGGTCGATTGTGGTTTGAATATGTAAGCTGATAATTAAGACAAATAATTGATATTGATTTTTTTATGAAATTGATATAGCACGGTACTATGGAAATAGTTAATCATTCAAATAAATCGAAGACAATATTAAATTTCAAACCTTATTCATGGTCATCAAAAGAATTACATAAAGTTGAAGGATATATATATGATTCTCAGTAAGATTGCATCAATTAACTCGAACGAAAATGTCAATTGCTCTCGTAGAAAACGTAAAGTTCGAGGTTTGTTCGGTTATTGGACCGAGGCATTATATTCGATCGATATCGATCATTTCGATAGTTTTTTAAAACAACAAAAAAAAGATTCGAAAAATGGCGTCAAATATCCATCACAAACATCGATTGCATCTAATGCTACAACGTCAAACGATCCTGATGAAGAATTGCCCGATGTTGATCCATTGCACGAACAACTTAATCTACCACAGAATTCAATTACACTCTGGAGAATCTTACCGAAATTAGATTATTCTCCACAAGTAAAAAAAACAAAGTGCTCGTTCTTTCGGAAGATAATTCTATTCTTCGTATTTTTCTTTCGAAGTATTACAATTTTTCATTGTTTACAATGGCTTTAAATCAATGGACAGAAGAAGATAGAAAAACTCGACCATTATTACCGCCGACAGACTCACGTTTTCGGCCGGATATTCGTAAAATGGAAGAAGGTGATATTAATCAAGCGGGACAAGAAAAAGATCGTCTCGAAGAAAAACAACGTCTAGCTCGACGAAATATGGAAAAACATCGAGAAGATTGGCAACCAAGGTAGAAAAAAAAACATGTTGAATTGTTTGAGAAGAAGAAAAAAATTAATTTTCTTTATTAGATGGTTTCGTCTCGTTCGACATGATGTGTCAGGTCAGGAAGTATGGATATCAAATGACAAATATTGGCAACGCAATTGGACCAATTGTCCTGATATTTACTAGGTCTATTTAATAATATGAAAAATATCTTTCTGTTTGTGTCATTCGACGGTGCTGATTTATATTTATCTTCAAAAAAGAAATATATATTTAAAAACAAGACTAAACTACTGAAATTCATTTCTTCTTGCTTTCTTTTTTCTTCTCTGTTCTTTCGTTTTTTTTTATTATTTTGTTTATTCTATTTTTTTTTCTTTCGTGTGACCTTATACGAACACTAGGCTTCGTTTATAGTGAAAATAAACCGTGCACAAATGAAAATCTTCAATAACAACAAAAAAACTAATTTACTCATGTTCAAGACTTATGAATGCATCGATGTGTTAATAATCTGTACTTTTAACGGAAATGAAAAGAAACACAACAGACAGAGTCAATAAGAAAAATAGTATTTCATATATTAATTACATTTCTACCTGATGGCAGTCGAATGTCACATCTATTCATACGCGATTGTTAATCATAAGAATAATAGATTTGTATCATTAACTCATGATTTTGATTTGAGATCGAAAATAATTTTTCTTTGTCTTTTGATCGAAGAAATTGTTTGTGTGATTGTACGATTAACGTTGTGAATAGAGAAAATGTACTCAGGCAGAATGCAACTAGTTGTAATCGTTGAATCGATTCGTGTGTTCGGAAAGTGCGCTACGAACGTACTTCAAAAACGGGTAAGAACGAATATTATTTTGTATGCTTCAATACACGATAATAACATAATATTCGAAAAGAACGAAGACATCGAAAGTTGAGTACGAACTTGCAGCCGATTTACTCAGGTGAATCGATGACGACATACGTGCTTTTCGCATTGATCGAAAGCAATATGTACTACAGTATAAATACCTGAGCTGTATTCAGAATCGAATCAGTTCACTTAAGTTAAACATATTCTAAAGATTTTACCATGTCTTCTTCTGATAACGGATATATAAATCCAAATTATATGGAACAACCTGAAATGGATCATATGCATTTGACACCTAGTGGTCGTCATAAGGTTCACATAATTCAAATGCGTGAAGGTGATACATTACAAACACAAATGTCAATGGAAGGTGCTCATAAAATTGCTGCTCTATCACCACGTATTACAGTTACATTCCATAATGTTAGTAAAGTTATTCAAGTACCTGCCAAAATGATTGATCCATCGTCAAAAGAAAAATTTATCGAACGAACACTTTTGGATAATGTCTCTGGTCAAATCCATCCAGGTCAAGTTGTTGCATTGATGGGACCATCGGGTTGTGGCAAAACAACTCTATTGAACACATTAGCTGGCCGAGCTTTGAGCGGTGTTACCGGTGATATTTGGTTTAACACACAACGATATGAAAAACCAATGAAACGAAAACTTGCCTACGTTCTTCAACAAGATCTGTTCTTCGAAAATCTTACTGTCAAACAACAACTAACTTACACTGCATTACTTCGATTACCGAATGATCTATCAAAAAGTGACAAACTTGCTCATGTCGAAGAAATTATCGATCAATTACGTATTCGAAAATGTGCGAATACTCCTATTATGTTAATT
>ERZ778019.932-NODE-932-length-46726-cov-16.009042_pt1 | contig 46726 bp, 49 predicted proteins | sample MGYA00375749_ERZ778019 | MGnify/ENA primary metagenome ERZ778019 (study PRJEB29350, sample SAMN05389821) | bioreactor metagenome | isolation source: Ammonium sulfate bioreactor | place: South Africa: University of Cape Town | collected 2014-03-17 ... | reverse complement strand
AAGCTGCTGACGCGGACGTAGCCGATACGTTGACCTTGCAAGATGCCTCCAAAGGTAAAAATGTCAGGATGAAATCTATTACCCTTGACTGAATGTGTCAATAAATATAAATTCACACTCTACTCTGACGTTGTTTGTGCTCAACATCTGACATCAGGTTAGGGCATAGCCTTAACTGACACCACCTCCCAGGGCCTGATATAAAGCAACACTATCGACTAGGCGTTGTGCCTGGGCCGCAACCATATTGATCCGGATTGACTGTGCCTGTTGCTGCGCGATGAGCAGTTGCAGGTAGCTGGCCGCGCCCAGCCGGTATTGCCGCTCGACCGACTGCAAGGAGGCCTGTGCAGCCATATCAGCGGCAGCGAGGGCAGTCAAAGTTTGTGCATCGCTTTCCACCGCGCGCAGGGTGTCGGCGACGTTACGCAAAGACTCCAATACGACGCTCTGGTAATTGGCTGCGGCGGCATCAAAAGCGGCGAGCGCCGCTCTTTTTTCAGCGGGTAGCCCTGGATTAAAAAGAGGCTGGGTGAGCTGCGCAACCAGGCCCCACACTGCCGAGCCACCACCGAACAGGGTACCGGTGGTCAGCGCTTGAGAGCCAAGGTTGGCGCTCAGGTTGATCTGTGGGTAGAGCTTGGCGACAGCCACACCATAGTCTGCATTGGCCGCATGCAACAGCGCCTCTGACGCCTGGATATCCGGTCGGCGGCGCACCAGTTCTGAGGGCACGACGAGCGGCATCTCGACGGGCAGAGTGAAATCGGCCAGAGTGAAGGCCGGGATGCCACCCGTGCCTGGGGCACGACCGGCTAGCACCGCCAGTAGATGTTCGGTTTGTTGCAGTTGTTTACGCAGCGCAGGCAGTTCTGCCCGCGTTTGCTCCGCCTGAGCTTGTAGGCTCAACGCTTCATCAGGTGAGGCCTGACCGATACGCACGCGTTCATGGGCTAGGCGCAGTTGCTCATCCTGCACGCGCAAAATGGCAGTAGTGGCTTCTAGTTGCGCGGCGAGGCGTGCTCGGGTAATGGCAGCGGTTGCCATGTTGCCGGCAAGGGCCAGGCGCGCAGCATTCAGTTCGAAGCGACGGTAGTCGGCGCGAGCAGCCAAGGCTTCGAGTGCGCGCCGGTTGCCGCCAGCCAGATCGAGGTTGTAATGCACGCCAACGCTGGCGTTGTAGAGGCTGAATTGACGTGCGTCTCCGCTCAACCCTTGGCTACTGGGACTCATTTGCTGGCGCTGAGATCCCAGTGCGACATCTACCTGTGGATATTGCGTCGAGCCCGCCTGTGCGGCAAGAAGCTCCTGCGCCTGTCGCAAATTGGCGCTGATGCTCGCCAGCGTCGGGCTGACATGGAAAGCTTCGTTGATCAGTCCGTCGAGTGTGGATGAACCCAAGCTTTGCCACCATTGCGTTTCGATCGGAAGCCCTTCGACTAGACGTTGTGTTTCGCCGAACTGCGTGGGAGCGGACGCGGTTCTATCAGCCACCGGTGTTGCAGTGTAGCGAGCCACATCGGGTGCGGTGGGACGCTGAAAATCAGGGCCGGCGGCGCAACCGGCCAGACCGGCGGTGACCAGACCAGCTACCAGGTAAGTTGCCGCAAGCCGTCTTTCGAGGCTGATGGGGCGCTGGCATGTTTTAGCGTGCTCCATAAAAATGCTCCACGAAAGGTTTACGGAAAGCTTGGTGGCAGCCCAAGCAGCTTTCCTGCACGTGGGCGAATGATTGGATCACCGCCTTGCCGTCGCTGCTCGCAGCAGCCAGCTTCATGGCCAGCGCCGCCTCGTGAGTCTGCGCGTCAAAGTTTCTGAACTTGGTCGCATCAGCGCCGAGGTAAGCAAGGATGCGCATTTTTTCAGTAAGCGGTGGCTCGGGGTGTGCAGCAACTTTTGGGGCGAGCTGAACGACCTGAACCCATTCCTCCTGCGAAATCGCACCGGTAATAGCCTGCATGTTGCGCCCGAGTTCCTGCATGATCTTGCGTAGCGCCAGTGGCTCAACCTGGGTAGCGTCACCAGCCCAAGCGGGCAACTGAAAACCCCATAAAAGCAGGCAGGCCGTAACGGTCAGGGTGATAGTTCCAAATGCGTGGCTGTGTTTGCGGTGGGTCATGAAATTCTCCTGTAATTCAATCGTTCTCTCATTCGAACTCCCGCCCTTCGCCAGCTTCCTCATGGGTCACACCGTCGCGGATGTGGTAGATGCGCTTGAAAGTGGGGATGATCTTTTCGTCATGGGTGACGACGATGATGGCGGTCTCGAACTTCCGAGCCATGTCATTGAGGATGCGGATCACAGCCATGGCGCGCTCACTGTCTAGTGGAGCTGTGGGCTCATCAGCCAGGATCACCGGAGGGCGATTGACCAAACCTCGCGCAATGGCGACCCGTTGCTGCTCGCCACCGGAGAGTTGCGAGGGCATGGCGCGAGCCCGGTGTTGCACATCGAGCGCGGTGAGCAGTTCCAGTGCCTTCGCGCGCGACTCCCCATTCGCGACGCCTGCAAGCATCGGCAGCAGCGCCACGTTGTCGGTGACATCGAGAAACGGAATCAGGTATGGTGCTTGGAAAACGAAACCGATCTTGTCGCGCCGCAAGGCGCGCAAGTCGCGGACTTTCCAGCCATCGTCGTAGATCACTTCATCACCCAGCGTCATGCGCCCGGCGGTCGGATCAATCACTGCGCCCAGACATTTGAGCAGCGTGCTCTTGCCGGACCCGGAAGGGCCAATCAGGCCAACCACCTCGCCGGGTGCCACCTGCATGTCCACGCCTTTCAAGGCATCGACCGCGGTATCCCCCTCGCCATAACGTTTTCTCAAACCTTCGATGTGGATGCCTTTGCCACTCATCTCAACCTCCAATGGCTTCGGCCGGATCGACCTTGAGTGCCATGCGAATGGCGACGATGCTGGCTAGAACGCAGATCACGAGCACGGCGAAAAAACCGGCGATGGAGTCGAACGGCATCAGCAGTACGTACTTGGGAAACAGCGGCGCTGAGAAAGTGGCTGTGATCTTGCCGACCACGAAACCAATCACGCCCAGGGCAATCGCCTGCTGCATGATCATCGCGGCGATGGTTCGGTTGCGTGTGCCGATGAGCTTCAACACCGCGATCTCGCGGATTTTGTCCATCGTCAGCGAATAGATGATGAAGGCAACGATGGCCGCGCTAACGATGGCCAGAATCACTAAGAACATGCCGATCTGCTTGGCCGAGGTGGCGATCAACTTGCCGACGAGGATGTCTTCCATCTGTGCCCGGGTGTAGACCGTCAAACGCTTCCAGCGCCGGATGAATTCGGCAACCTCGTCCGGCGCATGGCCAGGTTTCAGTGTGACCAGTACGGTATTGACGAACGCGTTGCTGCTCTGTGAAGCAATCACGGCATCCAGCAAACCTGGAACACCGGGTCGATTGAAGGCCGGGTTGGCTTCGGTGCGACGCCGGCTTTGCCAAAGGGCGTCGTTGTCCTTGAGGAACTGAGCCTCCTGGGCATCCTTGAGTGGAATGAATACCATCGGGTCGCCGCTGGACGACACCATGCGCCGTGTCAGCCCCACGACGGTGTAATGATTTCGGCGAATGGCAAGACGATCTCCCAGTTTGAAGCCGGTGGCGATGTCGGCCACAGCCTCGTAGTGACCGCGCGTGATCTGGCGTCCAGCGACGAGATAAGGAGGCCATCCGGGTGTAGCCCCCAACGCGCCGGGCGCGATGCCGACCACCATGGTGCGTACATCACTCTCGCCCTTGCGTACCTGCATGGTCAGGTAGGTCACGTTCGCTGCCTGGGCGACTCCCGGCATGGCGAGGATGGCGCGATACACGTCATCGTTGAGGCTTGACGACTCCGCATAAGGACCCAGAGTATCCTTTTGCACCACCCAAAGGTCAGCGCCACTGTTGTCGAGCAACGCCTTGCCGTCGTCCACCATGCCTCGGTACACCCCAGCCATGACCAGGGTGACGCCGATCAGCAGACCCAGCCCGATGCCAGTGAAGACGAACTTTCCCCAGGCATGGAGAATGTCGCGGCCGGCAAGGCTGATCATCGTGACACTCCTGGGATATGGTCGACCACATGGATGCGGCTGCGCGCCGTCAGTGCCTTTTCGCTATAGGTCACAATCTGGTCCCCATTCTTGAGCCCTTCGCGCACCTGCACGTAACCATTGAGGTCGGAAGTGCCGAGCTTGACCGGGGAGAAATGCAGATCACCATCCACGATTTGCCAGACACCAACTTTGTCGCCCTCACGCTGGACGGCAGCGTTGGGGATCAGTGGAGCGGCCGGGAGCGCCGGCAAGTCAACCGTGACTTCGGCCAGTTCACCCACCGGTGGCAAAGGTTCTGGTTTGTTATCGAATGTCACCTTGGCAAGCGTTTCCTCGGTTACCGCGTCGGCCTTGGGTTCCACCCGCAGCACGCGACCTTTCAAGGTCTGGCCACCACGCGAACGCAGGACGATATGAGCCGGCAGCCCCCCAGCCAGCCCCGATGCGCTGATCTGGTCGAAGCGCACATTGATCCACAAACTCTTGGGATCGATCACTTCCACCACGGCCTGGCCCGCGACGATGGTCGTGCCGGGATCGGCATCGCGCACGGCGACTACACCGTCGACCGGCGCGATCAGGCGCAGATTGCTCCGCTGCGCGACGAGTCCTTCGCGGTCGGAGCGTGCCCGGGCAATATCTTCCCGAGCGGCGGATAGGGCGGCATCGGCGATCTGCAGTTCCTGCCGCTTGGTGGTGACGATTTCCTCGCTGGTCGAGCGCACCGCAAACAATTGCTCATAGCGGCGCGCCTGGGTTTGCGCGTAGGCTTGCCGGGCTTCTGCCTCGCGCAAAGCCGCTTCCGCCCGCTTGAATACAGACTCCTGTGAGCGCACCCGATCATCAAGGTCGACCGGCTCCATCTCGCCGAGCACCTGTCCGGCCTTGACCTGGTCGGCCTACATGCACCTCCAGGCGTTTGACGCGCCCGGCAAACGTCGGCCCGATCTTGTAGGTGTAGCGCGCCTCCACCGTGCCGATGCCGAACAGCGCCGGTGTGATAGCCCGTGATTCCACGCTTGCCACCGTCACCGCGACCGGGGCGAGCGGCCCTGATCGCAGACCGACATAAATAAAAAGCACCAGCAAAGGAATGATGACGGCAAGCAGCGCCAGGGTGCGGCCTTGCAAGGGTAACTTTTTCATTGCGCACTCCTTATGCCACGCCGATAAATTGCAAAGACGCGCGGCGCATCGCGGTGCATACGTCCCACATCACCCGCCAACAGCGATTGCATGACCAAGCCCTGGATCGTGCCAATGAACAGCGTTGCCGCCGCCTCGTTGTCAAGCGAGGGAGACAACTCGCCGCTGGCCTTGCCTTTCTCGATGAGACGATGCAAACGTTCGCCGTAGCGCTGAATCAAGGTTTGCACCATGCGCTTGGCCGGTGTCGATTCGGCACGCTGAAGCTCACCAAACATCATTCTTGGCACGCCTGGGTGCTCAGCTACGAATTCGATATGACTCATGAACATCGCCTCCATGGCTGCCAAGGGCGACTCGATTCCTTGTGCGGATCGATCGATTCTGGCTAATAGGCGCTCTGCTACCCACTCCATGACCGCCTGCCAAATGGCTTCCTTGTTCGGGAAGTGCCGAAACAGCGCACCCTGGGTCAAGTTCATGTGTTTAGCGATAGCTGCAGTGGTTATCTCGCTTGGGTTTTGTGAACCGGCAAGCGCCACGACGGACTCGACAGTTACGGCACGACGTTCATCGGCCGGCAGATGCTTTGGATGGGTGTCCACGAGCACTCCTTGTAAGATAGTAATTGATTACTATCTTACCACAAGAGGCAACTCAAACAAGAGAAAACCCGACGTACTCGTCAATATCTAGCGTCTGCAATGGGCTTAACGTGCTTTATTTTCCGTTTTCTGAGACGTCCCCACGTACAAAGGTGTCGATCTGACCGGTGCAACCTATGCCACGGACATCCGGCTCTCCGACCCGGATGGCAATGAGCGCACGCTGGCGGACTTCCGAGGCAAGGCCATCCTGGTCTTCTTCGGCTTCACTCAGTGCCCAGATGTCTGCCCGACGGCCCTGGCGCGGGCGGCCGAGGTCAAGCGGCTTCTCGGCCCCGACGGCGAGCGCTTCCAGACACTGTTCGTCACGGTCGATCCCGAGCGCGACACGCCCGAGGTGCTCAAAGCCTACACGGCTGCATTCGACCCCAGCTTTATCGGTCTGTACGGCGACCTGGAACGCACCGCACAGATCGCCAAGGACTTCAAGGTCTACTACAAGAAAATGCCGACGGGATCGTCCTACACCATGGACCACACATCGCTCAGCTACGTCTACGACCCGCTAGGAAAGCTGCGCTTGGCCCTGCGCCATGAGCAACCCGCCCAAGACTATGCGGACGACATCCGCAAGCTCTTGAACCCTGCCTGACCCTCTATCCCCTCAAGGAGAACACCATGAAACTCGTCATCCGCACAGCCATCGTCGCCGCCTCGCTGCTCGCGGCCACCGCCCAGGCGCAAGTCACCGTCAAAGATGCCTGGGTGCGCGCCACCGTACCGCAACAGAAAGCCACCGGCGCCTTCATGCAGTTGAAGGCAACCAAGAATAGCAAGCTGGTCTCGGCCAGCTCGCCGCTTACGCCCGCCGTCGAGGTCCACGAGATGGCCATGCAGGACAACGTGATGAAGATGCGCCAGGTGCCGGCCGTCGAGCTGCCCGCAGGCAAGACCGTGGAACTCAAGCCCGGCGGCTACCACGTGATGCTGATGGACCTGAAGCAGCAGGTGAAGGAAGGCGACACGGTGCCTCTGACCCTCGTCATCGAGGGCCCGGACGGCAAGCGCGAATCGGTCGAAGTGAAGGCTCCCGTGCGTGCGCTCAACGCCAGCGCCCAGCCGGCTGGCCACGATGCCCAGGGCGGCCACAAGCACTGAAGCACTTGGCGGGTGGGTGAATGGCGCACCTGTAGCACACCCCACCGCTTGCAGCCCTCGAAATTCGAAGCCGCGATGCCAACTCCCGCAACCTAGGTCACGCATAGCCAAAAAGCTCACGGCGTACGGCAACCGGAGATGGTTACTCCACCAGCGTTTTGCAATGCGTGTTTACTAGCGCTGTTTCTCTGAAACCCACGGTCTCCTTGCATGAAGGCCTCTAGCATGTGCGGGATCAGCGTCGTGGCATCGACCGCTTCGCCGTACACCTGCGCGTGCAGCGCGGCGTAACGGTCGAGGTCGGCTTTCAGGCTGACCGGGCACGCAAAGGCCAGCTTGACGCTCTCGACCTTGGGCAGCGGCCCAAGCCGCAACTTCCTGGTGGTGTTCATTTCGCAATTCCACGGTTGAAGAACATAGGCTGGTACGGCCGCAGCACAAAATCGCGGTTGACGATGATCCGCACCGGCAGGCCCGGCCGCTCGGTCAGCGTCGGCTGGATGTTCATGTTGCGCCGGGTCATCTCTTGGCCGACCTGGTTGATGCTGTCCTGCGCGCTATCGCGCCCAGCGATCACGATGCGGTTGCCATCCTGCCGGTTTTCCGGTGCGGCCAACTCGGCACCCACGCCCAGCAGGGTCGTCAGCGCCGCACCCGCGAAGACGCGATCCCAATGCCAATCGACGCCATCCTCCAGGCCGGAATAGCCGGCAGGGTCAGTGCCCGCCAGGTTGTCTAGCTTCAGCGAGGACGTGTCCGGCAGGATGACGCGGTTCCACACCACCTGTACGCGGCTCTGCCCGTAGCTCACCTGGCTGTTGTACTTGCCCAGGATGCGCGATCCCTGTGGGATCAGCAGGAACTTGCCAGTGGCCGTGTCATAGACCGGCTCCGTCACCGTGGCTATCACGTCGCCCGGCAGATCGGACTTGATGCCCGTCACCAGCGCGCCCGCGATCACCGTTCCCGCCATGACCTGATACGGCGAGGCCGGCATCTGGAGATTGCCGGAATTGCGGGTTTCCGTAGAACCGCCTTTCAGGAAAGCCTCTTTCTGGTCTTGCCGGTTCTGCACGGCTGTCGGGTCGGATGGCTGGGCCGCCGTCGAGGCCGGGCCAGCGGCCAGCGGGTCGAAGCCCGCCAAGGCGCTGCCGGGCGCAGCCGCAGCGGCTTGCGCCGTGACCGGCGCGGTGGCCTTGCCTTGGTTGCCCGAGCGGAAAAACACCGACGAGGCTGCGGCTGCTTCGGCCTCCTTGCGCCGCGCATCCTCCGGGTCATGACCCGGTGGCGCATAGGTCGGCGTCACCGGCTGCTGCGACTTCACGATGGCCGGGCCAAGGTCGCCGGGCAGCGGCGGCCCCAGCTCCGGCACCTTCGGCAGCTTGGAGTAGTCGGAGGGCAAGCCATCCAGCCCTTCAGACTTCGACACGCGATCGACGTTGTACAGCTCGGTCCGCTCGCCTGCGCCGCGCCGATGTGACTGCAATGACCAGATCGTGGCTCCCAGCACGGCGACCGACAGGCCGCCGGTGAGCATGGCCAAGGTGCGCCGGTTCAGGCGCGTTACCGGGCGCGGCTGGGCGCGCAGCGCCACCGCCTCGGGCGCGACCTTGCCCGCCTGCGCCGCAAGATCAGGGGAGTCGTCCTGGCTCATGGTCAGTTCCTCCGCGTTCCGTCCGTGCGCTCGATCCGAACCACATCGCCCTTGTCACCGCCCAGGCGCAACTCGGCCGCGCCGAACAGGCGATCCACGATGTAGTACGGCGAGCGGAAGCGGTAATTCACCAGTTGCCCATCGCCCTGCGCGCCGATGACGAACAGCGGCGGCAACTCGCCTTGCGCGATGCCAGCGGGGAACTGGATGTAGACCTTCTCGCCATCGTCGAAGGCGCGCAGCGGCTTCCACGGCGGGTTGCTGCCGCTGACCGCGTAGCGGAAACGGATCTTCTCCAGCGACAGGCCAGCATCGACCGGCGCGGCGGCGCTGGCCGCCTGCGCCTGGCGCTGCAAGGCCAGCATCTTGTCCTTGGGGTACTCCCAGGACACCGACGCCATCCACGTCTTCTCGGTCGAGGTCAGCTCCAGCAGGTACGTCCTGCGGCTGGTCGTGATGACCAGATTCGTCTTCAACCCCGAGCGGATCGGCTTGACCATCACGTTGACGCGCAACGCATCGCCGCTGCCGCTCGATGTATCCCCGACGATCCAGCGCACGGTATCGCCGGCGGCCACCGTCACCAGATCTTCACCGGGCTGGAGCGCGATCACCGTCACGCGGCCCACTGCCGCATAGACCTGGTACAGCGCCCCATCCGTGAAAGGCCACACCTGAATTGCGTTGACGTACCCCTCGCGCGTGGGTGCAATGCGCGCCTCGGCGTTGGCGCGGGACACGCGCACGGTTTCATCGGCGGGTTCTGGGGCGGGCTTGGTATCCGGCACAGGTTTCATTTGCGCCGGCATCGGCAGCACCTGTGGCACGGCCACCACCTCCACCGGCGCAGGCGGCTCCGGCAGCGGCTGGGCCTGCACCGGCTCATCGAGCGAAATGGACGGCGGCGGCTTGCCCTGCGTGGCGCAGCCCGCGAGGGCAAGCAACATGATCGGCAAGGCGGATTTACGGAAAAGATCATTCATGGTTTTGCTCCTTCGTTCGCTTCCAGTTCGCGGCTCCACGACAGCCCGTTGGCGTAGATGCCCAGGGGGTTTTTGCGCACGCGCTGCTCGGTGCGCGGCGTCTGCTGCACGATGGACACCACGGCGTTCCAGCGTTCGGTGCGATCCAGCGCGCCGTTGACGAAGCGCGTCTCCGTCCAGCGCACGTTGAACGACGTGTCGCTGGCGCGGGTCACGCTGCTGATCTGCACCGTCACCGACTCCTTGCCGATACGCGCGAACGGATCGTTCACGCGGGCGTACTCGTTGAGCACCACGGCGCCTTTGTCGGTCGTGTAGTCATAGGCATCGAGCCAGTTCTGCCGCACCACGATGGGGTCGATGGACAGCGAGCGCACCAGACCGATGAAGCGGCCGAGGTGGTAAGCAATCTGCGCATCGCTGGGCCGGTACGGCGTGGCCGCTTCGCCGACAGCGCGCACCTGACCCGAGTTGTCCACCTCGATGACGTAGGGGGTGACGATGGACTGCGCGGAACGCCAGACCAGGCCACCGGCCATCAGTACGGCCAAAGTGAGGCAGCCGAAGGCCATGAACCGCCAGTTCTTCGCCTGTACGCGGGCCGAGCCGATGCGCTCGTCCCAGGCCTGGGCGGCGGATTGGTACGGGGTAGCAGGCTGCGGTGTGTTGGCATAGCGCACCTGCGGTCTTTTGAATCGCATGGGAGTTCTCCTTCAAGATCAGGAATCGGAATCACGCAGGCTTGGCCCCTGGCTGGAGCTGCCGCCGTCGCCGCCGCGCAGCGTGTGGGCGGCGGTCGTCGCGGCATGGGTGAGTTGCTGCCTGCGGTGCAGGCGCTTGGCCCAGGCGGGTTGTTCGGCAGACGGAGCCGATCCGCTAGCGTCAGGGTCGGCGTGCGCGGCGCCGGAGGCCGGCGCGTCATCGGGCCGAAAGGCCGCCGCCATGCGTTCCTTCATCGACCGCGCCCCATCGGCGACTTTCTGCCCGGCCGCCTGCGCGCCGGTCTTGGCAACATTGCCCACGCCGGCGGCGGCACCCTTCAGGCCGCCACCGGCCGAAGTGGAGCCCGCCTGGTACGTCGACTTGGCGCTGCTGGCGGTCGATGCCATCGAGCGGGCGGCGGCGGGTGCCATGCGTGCCCCGGCCGCCACTGCGCTTCCGACGCCGGTAGCCGCGGCACCGACCGCCACGGCGGTTCCGGCTGCGCCGATGGCAGCACCGGCCATCGCGCCCGCGCCGAGCTGTGGCCCACCGGACACCAAGCCTGTCGCAATGCCCGGCCCAAAGATGCCCAGGGCCAGCATGGACAATGAGGCCAGCATGATGACCAGCGCCTGGTCGATGGACGGCTCGGAACCGGGCGGTATCCTGAATTCGGCGAACAGCCCTGAGCCGATACCCACGACGACGGCGAGCACCAGCACCTTGATGCCCGAGGACACCACGTTGCCCAGCACCTTCTCGGCCATAAACGCTGTCTTGTTCCAGAGGGCAAACGGCACCAGCACGAAGCCCGCCAGCGTGGTCAGCTTGAACTCGATCAACGTGACGAAGAGTTGCACCGCCAGCACGAAGAAGCTGACGATGACCACCAGCCAAGCGAGAAATAGCACGACGATGGGCGCGATGTGGATGAAGACCTCCGGGAAGCCCGCCATCTCCCGGATCTGGTCGAGGATGGGCGCCGCTGCGTCGATACCGGCCTTGGCCAACCGTCCCGGCTGCAGGAAGTTGCCCATGCTCAAGGTCGAGCCGCTGGCCGTCAGGCCCAGCCCGGCGAATGAGCGGAACAGGATGCCCGCCAGGGTGTTGAAATTGCCGATGATGTAGGCGAAGGCACCCACGTACAGCACCTTGCGGATCAGCTTGGCGATCACGTCCTCGCCCTGGCCGGTGGCATGCCCCATCGCCCAGAACAGCCCGGCGAGCGTCATGTCGATGACGATCAACGTTGCGGTCAGGAACGCCACCTCGCCATGCAACAGTCCGAAGCCCGAGTCGATGTAGCGCGAGAAGATGTCGAGGAAGCGGTCAATGACCGAAACGTCGTTCATGGCCTGGCTCCGTCAACGACTGTAGAAATCGACGGACCGCGGCGTGTACGGCGTGCCCTCACCCAGGAAGCGCCGGTTCACCTCGCGGCCCCGCTCCACGGCGGCGGCCTGCCGCGCCAGTTCCAGCGAGCCCGCGCGATCCTGCGTGATCTGCAGCCGCTGCGTTTGGATCGACTGCTTGGCCTGCAGGGCCAGCAACTGGTTCGTGGCCTGCATCGCCTGCAAAGCGCCCACCGCCGATTGGCTCTTGCCCACGAGGTCGGCCAGCACGCCTTCGTCGTCGCTCAGGTTCTGCGATGCCTGAGCCTGCATCTGCATGGTGGTCTGCAGGCCATCGAGCGTGTTCTTCCAGCGTTCCTGCGCGTCGCGGTACATCTGGTTGCCGCTCACGGTGGCGGCGTATTGCTCGGGGTACAGGCGCTGGAATTCCCGATCCAGATTCGTCACGTCATAGGCCAAGCCCTTGGCCTGCGCGATCAGCCGCTGGGTGGTCGCCAGATTGGCGCGCAGCTGGCCGACCACGCTGGATGGCAGACTGGCCAGGTTGCGCGCCTGGTTGATGAGCATCTGCGCTTCGTTCTGGAGCTGCTTGATCTGGTTGTTGATCTGCTCCAGCGTGCGGATCGCGGTCAGCGTGTTCTGCACGAGGTTCGTGGGGTCGATCACGACCCATTGCGCCTGCACGGCGGTAGCGGTGCAAAGCATGGCCGCGACGGCGGCGGCGAGAAGACGCTTTTTCATGATGGGTTCTCCTGGAGATGGGTGGACGGGAACGAGGACAGCAGGTCGGCGGCCCAATTCAGGCCGCGATGGCGCAGCCACGCGGCTACGAACGGGGTGGAAGCGGATGAAGCGGCAGCGAGCACCGCGTCGATGTCGCGCTGGTCTTGCGGCGTGGACGTGCCCGCAAAGGCCAGCGTCGCGGCGCCCAGGTCGAGGTCGAACAGGCGGTTGCCGAGTCGGGATTGGTAGTAGTAGTCGCGCTTGGGCTGCGCGGTCGCCACGATCTCGATCTGGCGCGAGTTCAGCCCGAAGCCTTCGTAGATAACCCTGATCTGCGGCTCGGTCGCCTGTGGGTTGGGCAGGAAGATGCGGCTCGCGCAGCTCTCGATGATTGCGGGCGCGATGCTCGAATCCTTGATGTCCGCCAGGCTCTGCGTGGCGAAGATGACGCTCACGTTCTTCTTGCGCAGCGTCTTGAGCCATTGGCGGATGCGCGCCGCAAACACCGGGTCATCGAGGAACAGCCACGCTTCATCGAGGATCAGCAGCGTGGGCGCACCGTCGAAGCGTTCATCGAAGCGCGCAAAGAGGTAATGCAGCACGGCCATGACGGCGGCCTTGCTGTGCATCAGTTCCTCCATCTCGAAGCACTGCACGGAGCCGGCGCCCAGGCGATCCGAATCCGCATCCAGCAGCTTGCCGTGGGCGCCGCCCAGCACGTACGGCGCGAGCGCCTGGCGCAGCGCATTCGATTGCAGCAGCACCGACAGGCCGGTCATCGTGCGCTGCTCCACCGGCGCACCGGCGAGACTGCCGAGCGCCGACCAGATGGCGGCCTTCTCTTCGGGGCCGACGGCTACACCCTCATGCCGCAAGCGCCCTTCGATCCATTCGGCGGCCCAGGTGCGGTAGCCCTCGCGGTCGATGCGGGCGAGAGGCTGAAACGCGATCTCGCCATCCATCCCGAGGTCGTAGTGCTCGCCACCCAGCCCGAGGATGGTGGCGCGCATCGAGCGTCCCATGTCGAAGGCAAAGATGCGCGAGCCGCGATAGCGCCGAAACTGCATCGCCAATGTGGCGAGCAGCACCGACTTGCCCATGCCCGTAGGACCAGCCACCAGCGTGTGGCCCACGTCGCCGATGTGCGTCACCAGCCGGAACGGCGTCGCGCCCTCAGTGCGCGTGACGATCAGCGGCGGGCCGTCGAGGTGCGCGTTCTTCTCCGGCCCGGCCCATACCGCCGACACCGGCATCAGGTGCGCCAGGTTCAACGTGGAGACAATGGGCTGGCGCACGTTCGCGTAGGCATGACCCGGAATGGACGACAGCCACGCATCCACGGCGTTGAGCGTTTCGGGGATGGTGACGAAGCCACGCCCCTGGATGACGCGCTCCACCCTGCGCAGCTTCTCGTCGGCCACGGCGGCATCCGCGTCCATGACGGTGACGGTCGCTGTCACGTAGCCGAAGGCCACTTGATCGCTGCCCAGCTCCTGCAAGGCGGCATCGGCATCGGTGGCCTTGTTGCTGGCGTCGGTATCGACCAGCGGGCTTTCTTGCTGGAAGATCGTCTCGCGCAGCAGCGCGATGACGTTCTTGCGCTTGGCGAACCACTGGCGGCGCAAGCGCCCCAACTCCCGTTCCGCCTCGGATTTGTCGAGGCACAGAAAGCGCGTGCTCCAGCGATACCCAAATCCCAGGCGGTTGAGGTCGTCCAGAATCCCCGGCCAGGTCGAGGTCGGGAAACCGCGCACCGTCGCCACGCGCAGATGCTGGTCGCCCAGCATCGGTGCCAGGCCGCCGATCAGCGGCGCGTCGGCTAGCAGAGCGTCGAGGTGGAATGGCACCTCGGGCACGCCCACGCGGTAACGCCGCGTTGAAACGGTGGCATGCAGGTAGGTCAGCGTCTGGCTGTCATCGAGCCAGACGATCTCCGGCATCACGCCATCGAGCAGGTCAAAGATGCGATCCGTCTCCGCGACGAAGGCAGTTAGGCGCTCGCGCCAATCCACGCCTTCGGTGGGTCGGTTCTCATAGAGCAGCCCTGCTGCGCGGGCGCGCGACTCCTCGGCCGGCAGGTACACCAGCGTGAGGTGGTAGCCACTCTCGAAATGGTTGCCCGAGTCCTCGAAGGCGGCGCGGCGCTCCTCGTCCACCAGCCAGGACAGCGGCTCAGGAAACTCCGAGTGCGGGTAGCTGGCCGCGGGCCGGCGCTCGGCTTCGATGAACAGCGCCCAGCCCGAGCTCAGGCGGCGCAGCGCGTTGTTCAGCCGCGCCGACGTGGAGATCAACTCGCCCTGCGTCGCGCTGTCGAGGTCAGGCCCCCGAAAGCGCGCCGTGCGCTGGAAGGCGCCATCCTTGTTCAGCACGACGCCCGGCGCGATCAGCCCGGCCCAAGGCAGCCAGTCGGCCAGCAGCGCCGGCCGCTGGCGGTATTCGGCAAGGTTCAGCATGGCATTCCCCTCACACGTCCAGCAGCGGCCGGTGCTTGATGTGGCGCGCGAAGACCTGCATGAACTGCGGATCGACACGCGCACCCCAGACCGCCAGCGCATGGCCGGCGATCCAGAGCACCACGCCCGGAATCCACAGTTGCAGGCCCAAGCCCACGGCGGCGGCCAAGGTGCCATTGGCAATCGCCACTGTGCGCGGCGCGCCGCCCAGCAGGATCGGCTCGGTCAGCGAGCGATGCAGGGGCACCTCGAAACCTGGAGCGAACCCCTGCACGCCATCGTGGGCCGCGTTCATACGACGGCCCCGCCCGAGAAGCTGAAGAACGACAGGAAGAACGAGGACGCGGCAAACGCGATCGACAGACCGAAGACGATCTGGATCAGCTTGCGGAACCCGCCCGAGGTATCGCCGAAGGCCAGCGCCAGGCCCGTGGCGATGATGATGATGACCGCGATGATCCGGGCCACCGGACCCTGGATCGACTCCAGGATGGATTGCAGCGGCCCCTCCCAGGGCATCGAGGAACCTGCGGCCTGCGCGGTGCCTGCGAGCAGCAGCATCAGCGCCGCGAGCATCAGACCCTGCAGGGCCGGGCGCGCCAAGCCATCCAGCCGCGCGGGGTGGCAGCGCAGGGCAAGCGGGTTTACAGAAATACGGAAAGCAGGAACGATCATCTGCGTCATGGCAGTTCTCCAGGTTGATCAGGGGACACGGAAGAAAGGTCGGACTGCGGCAGCAGCTCCGGGAATGGAGCCTCCAGCGCATCCGCCAGTTGGTAGCCCGAGCCGTCGAAGCCGACGACCCGAGCGATGCTCTCGATGCGGCGCTTGCGTCCGCGCCCGGCAATGTGGATGACCACGTTGACCGCTTCCGCGATCAGCGCACGGGGCGGGTTCACCGCCACTTCGAGAATCAGTTGCTCCAGGCGCAGCAGCGCGCCCAGCGCGGAGCCGGCGTGGATCGTGGCGATGCCGCCGGGGTGGCCGGTGCCCCAGACCTTGATGAGATCCAGTGCCTCGGCGCCGCGCACCTCGCCGACGACCACACGATCCGGGCGCAGGCGCATGGACGAACGCACCAGCTCGGTCATGGACACGACGCCCTGGCGCGTGCGCAGCGGTACGTGATCGCGCGCCGCGCATTGCAGCTCCACCGTGTCTTCGAGCACCAGCACGCGGTCGCCCGTGGCGGCGATTTCGGCCAGCAGCGCATTCGCCAAGGTGGTCTTGCCGGTGCTGGTGCCGCCCGCGATCAGGATGTTCTGGCGCTCGCGCACGGCGCGCACCAGCAAACCAGCCTGTGCGGCGGTCATCATCCCGTCCTCGATGTAGCGCGACAGCGGGATCACACCAAAGGCACGCTTGCGCAAGGCGAAGGCTGGCCCCGGTGCAGCGGGCGGCAGGATGCCCTCGAAGCGTTCGCCGGTCTCGGGCAGCTCTGCCGTCAAAAGCGGCTGGCCGCGATGCACCTCGGCGCCGACGTGGGCGGCCACGAGACGGATGATGCGTTCGCCATCAGCCTCGGACAGCTCCTCGCCCATCGGGGCGCGGCCCGTGGACAGACGATCCACCCAGAGCGTGCGGTCGGGGTTGAGCATGATTTCCACCACGTCCGGGTCTTCGAGCGCGGCGGCGATCAGCGGCCCCATGGCCGTGCGTAGCATCTGAATGCGGCGATCCAGCGAGGTGGCCGTGAAGGAGGAAAGAACGGCGCTCATAAGGCACGCTCCTGGGCATCTGCAGCGGCCGCCGCGCCCTCCGATCGCGTCGGATCGGGGTGCAGTTCCTCCACCACATCCCGCACCAGGCTGCGCCCGCGCAGCAAATGCCGTCCGAGCTGTTCGACGAACTGCTCGAAGCGGGCCTTGCCCTGGGCGCGAGCGGCGTCCTGATGGGCCTCGGGCACGGGCGTGCTCACAGTGAGGAAATAGCGGATGAACAGCGCCAATGTTTCGATGGCAATGTTCTGGTCGCGCTCCAGACGCTCGGCGTGGCGCGACAGGCGATCCAGTCGCTTGGCAATCGCCGCCTCGCGCTGGTCGGCCGCATCGGGCGACAGCCAGGAGGCCAGGGCCGCCGCGACGATGCTGGACTTGGACACGCCCTTCTTGGCGGCCAGTTCATCGAGCCGCTTGCTGTGCTCCGGCTGGATGAACACATTGAGGCGGTGTTGGGTCATAGGTCGATTCCGTCGTCAGGGTCAAGGGAAGCCAGCCGGGCCGTGCGCTGCAGGGCCGGGTCGAGCTGGCGAGGAAGGGGAAGCTGCATGTCATCGTCATCGAGCAGCCCGAGGTCGGCTGCAGGCGCAGCCAGGTCGGGGTCGTAGGCGGCGGCTTCGGAGAGTTCGGGTTGGCGACGCGGGCCGCCGTCGTCAGCGGCAGAGGGGAAGCCTTCAACGGCTTCGGTTGCAGGCGCCACCGGAACGGGAGGAACCGTCAGCCCGCTCCAGTCGTCGGGCCGTAAGGGAGGCACGTCGGCGTAGCGCCCCGCAACGAGTACAGGAGGCGGCAGCACGCGCCGCTGGAAGTTCGCGTCAGAGTAGTAGCGCAGCTTCTTGGCCTTGATCGGCGCGACGCTGGAAACCATCACCACCGCCTCATCGGGCGGCAGCTGCATCACCTCGCCCGGCGTGAGCAGCGGGCGGGCGGTTTCTTGTCTCGACACCATTAGGTGCCCCAGCCACGGTGCGAGTCGATGTCCCGCGTAGTTGCGCTGCGCGCGCAGCTCGGTAGCGGTGCCAAGGGTTTCGGAAATCCGCTTGGCCGTGCGCTCGTCGTTGGTGGCGAACGTCACGCGCACATGGCAGTTGTCGAGGATGGAATGGTTCTGGCCGTAGGCTTTGTCGATCTGATTGAGCGACTGCGCGATCAGGAAGCTGCGGATGCCGTAGCCCGCCATGAAGGCCAGCGCCGTCTCGAAGAAGTCCAGGCGCCCAAGCGCCGGGAATTCATCGAGCATCAGCAACAGCTTGTGACGGCGCTGGATGCCATCGCTGCCATCGAGTGATTCCGTCAGCCGCCGCCCGATTTGGTTGAGGATCAGGCGGATCAGCGGTTTGGTGCGGCTGATGTCCGAAGGCGGCACCACGAGATACAGCGACACGGGATGCTCGGCCGCGATCAGGTCGGCAATGCGCCAGTCGCAGCGCGAGGTGACTTCGGCCACCGTGGGGTCTCGGTACAGGCCGAGGAATGACATGGCGGTGCTCAACACGCCGGAACGCTCGTTGTCCGATTTGTTCAGGACTTCACGCGCTGCCGATGCCACCACCAGATGCGGTCCATCGCCGATGTGCGGCGTGGTCATCATCCGATGCAGGGTAAGCTCGAAGGGACAGGCCGGGTCGCTGAGGAAGTTGGCGACACCGCGCAGCGTCTTGTCTTCGCCTGCGTAGAGCACGTGCAGGATGGCGCCGACCAACAGCGCGTGGCTGGTCTTTTCCCAATGGTTGCGCCGCTCCAGTGCTCCTTCGGGATCGACCAGAATGTCTGCGATGTTCTGCACGTCGCGCACTTCGTGCGCGCCGCGCCTCACCTCCAGCAGCGGGTTGTAGGCCGCCGACTTCGCATCGGTCGGGTTGAACAGCAGGCAGTGCGAGAAGCGCGAGCGCCAGCCAGCGGTGATGCTCCAGTTCTCGCCCTTGATGTCGTGAATGACGGCCGATGCGGGCCAGCTCAACAAGGTGGGCACCACTAGGCCCACGCCCTTGCCCGAGCGGGTAGGCGCGAAGGTCAGAACATGCTCCGGGCCTTCGTGCCGCAGGTACTGCTGGCGATGCAGGCCAAGGAATACGCCCGCAGACCGGTCAAGACTCGCCTTGTGGATGTCCTCCGCATTGGCCCAGCGCGCCGTGCCGTAGGTCGTGACCAGCTTGGACTGGCGCGAGCGCCAGATCGACATGCCGACGGCAACCACCACCGCGATCAGGCCGCTGCCTGCGGCAATGGCACCGCCCACGTCGAATACATGCGGCGCGTAGGCGTCGAAGAAGAACCACCACTCGAACAGGCGCCAGGGGTGATAGACCGGCGTGCCGAGGAAATCGAACCAGGGCGAACCCAGGCGTAGCTGGTAGCCCAGCGCCGCTGCTGTCCATTGCGTGGCGCTCCATACGCCAGCGATCACGATGCCGAAGACAACGGCAATCTGACCGAACAGCACGTTCGTTCCTTGCATTGGCCAACCTCCCGCTACGGCACAGGGACATGCCGTAGTGCCGAGGATCAAGGCGAGCGTGCAGGTCGGTCAAAGACCGTTATAGCGGGGATTCAGGCCAAAATGGCCAGACTTCTTGCTGTGGCGAAGGCAATAAAAATGCCGCATGCGCGAGCGCGCTGCGGCGTGATGAGGTAACAGCAAGAACTCTGTCGCGGCCAGGCGACGGCGCGGGGCGCTATTTGGATTGCTGTTCCGGCCGATCGCCGAAGAAACGCCGGTTGGCGGCTTCGGCCGCACGGCGGCAGAGTTCTTCTCCTGCCTTCGCGCGGTCTTCCTTGCACAGGCGCTGGACTTCTTTGAGGCGCTCGGGATGGGCAACGAGGAAGTCCACGGTTTCCGTCGGTTGGGATGGTCCACAGCCCGTCAGTGCGGCAACCATCAGCAGCGGCAGGAATCGGGTCATGGCTTGGGTCCTTTCAGCAGGTGGATCAGGAGTCCTCGGCGGCGCTGGAGCCATCCGCCGAATCAATGGAGGCCACTCGTTCGATGAACCGGGCCAGCATTTCGGAGGGCTCCACGTCACGGTGCAGCAGATACGTGGCCAGCATCTGCGGCTTGCCCGCCAAGCGCCGGGCCACAACACCTGGCCCACGGCCGGATGCAATGTGCGCGGCGCCCGCCAAACCGAGCGCCAATCCGGCTGAGACCAAGGTCATCATCACCTCATAGGACGCCACGCGCTGGGCGATCAGTGGCTGTTGCTCGTAGCGCTGCAAAACGCGATCAACTTGGCGTGCATGGCCTTCGCATATCGCCGGATCGCATAGCGCCAGCGGATAGCGCAACACTTCTTCCAACGGCACGTGCTTGTGGGCCAGAACAGGATGGCGAGCTGGGACCGCCACCATCAGTTCGTCTTCCCATGCAGGCCTGACCACAATGCCGTCGCCCACCTCTTCGGCCATCGAAAAGCCGACGTCATACAGGTCATCGTGCAGACCCTTGATCTGTTGATCCAACGGCACCTCAAATAGCCGAACATCAATCTCTGGATCTTCCGCTCGGCACTGTGCCAGCAGCGTCGGCATTCGCGAGGGCGTGATGCCATCGGACAAAGCGATGCGCAACTGTCGCTGAAACCCACTGGCGGCGGACTTGACGCCGTCACACGCCTGTTTCAGAGCTTCGAAGATTCGCGGCACCCGCTCCAGGAATGCCATTCCGGCAAAGGTCAGGCGGGTGCTTCGCGTGGTTCGCGTGAACAGTTGCGCCCCGAGCTCTTCCTCTATCTCCTTGATGGTGCGCGACAAAGGGGACTGATCGATGTGCAGCTTTTCCGCTGCGCGGCCGAAGTGAAGTTCTTCGGCCACCGCTATAAAGCAACGTAAATGCCGAAGCTCCATGGTGTATCTCATCCAATTTAAAAGGCCTTGACGAATTCCGGCACAACTGCGAAAAGGTCCGCCTCCAGCCCGTAGTCGGCCACGCTGAAGATCGGGGCCTCGGGGTCCTTGTTGATCGCCACGATCACCTTGGAGTCCTTCATGCCGGCCAAGTGCTGGATGGCGCCGGAAATACCGGCCGCAATGTACAGCTGGGGCGCGACGATCTTGCCGGTCTGGCCGACCTGCAGGTCATTGGGCGCATAGCCTGCGTCCACCGCTGCGCGGCTGGCACCGATGGCGGCGCCCAGCTTGTCGGCCAGGGGGGTCATGACTTCGTTGAACTTCTCGCTGCTGCCCAGCGCGCGGCCGCCGGAGACGATGATCTTGGCGGCCGTCAGTTCCGGGCGGTCGTTCTTGGTGACCTCGCGGCCCACGAAGCTGCTCTTGCCGTTGTCGCCAGCGGCGGCCAGCTGCTCCACCTGGGCGCTGCCGCCCGTGGTGGCCGCTGCGTCAAAGCCCGTGCCGCGCACGGTGATGACCTTGATCTTGTCGCTGCTTTGCACCGTGGCAATGGCGTTGCCGGCGTATATGGGACGCTCGAAGGTGTCGGCGCTGTCCACCTTGGTGATGTCGCTGATCTGGGCCACGTCCAGCTTGGCTGCCACGCGCGGCGCGGCGTTCTTGCCGCTGGCGGTGGCGGGGAACAGGATGTGGCTGTAGTTCGAAGCAATTGCCAGCACCTGGGCCGCAATGTTCTCGGCCAGGCCGTCCTTCAGGCTGGCGCCATCGGCGTGGATGACCTTGGCAACGCCAGCGATCTGGGCAGCGGCCTGCGCAGCGGCGCCGGCATTCTCGCCCGCCACCAGCACATGCACGTCGCCGCCGCAGGCCAGGGCCGCAGTGACGGTGTTGAGCGTGGCGCTCTTGATGGAAGCGTTGTCGTGTTCTGCAATAACGAGGGATGTCATGTCGCTGTCTTCCTTAGATCACTTTGGCTTCGTTCTTGAGCTTGGACACCAGCGTGGCAACGTCCGGCACCTTCACGCCAGCGCCGCGCTTGGCGGGCTCGGCCACCTTGAGCGTCTTCAGGCGCGGGGCCACATCCACGCCCAGCTCTTCAGGCTTGACCGTGTCCAGCTGCTTTTTCTTGGCCTTCATGATGTTGGGCAGCGTGACGTAGCGCGGCTCGTTCAGGCGCAGGTCGGCGGTGATGACGGCGGGCAGCGTAAGGCTGAGGGTTTCCAGGCCGCCGTCCACTTCGCGGGTCACGGCTGCCTTGTCGCCGGCGATCTCGACCTTGGAGGCGAAGGTGGCTTGCGGCAGGTCGGCCAGCGCCGCCAGCATCTGGCCGGTCTGGTTGCAGTCGTCGTCGATGGCCTGCTTGCCCAGGATCACGAGGCCGGGCTGTTCATTGTCGATCAGGGCCTTGAGCAGCTTAGCCACGGCCAGCGGCTGCAGTTCTTCATTGGTCTCGACCAGGATGCCGCGGTCGGCACCGATGGCCATGGCGGTGCGCAGCGTCTCCTGGCATTGGGACACGCCGCACGAGACGGCGACGATCTCCGTTGCCGCGCCTTTCTCCTTGAGCCGCACAGCCTCTTCGACGGCAATCTCGTCGAAGGGGTTCATGCTCATTTTGACATTGGCGATGTCCACGCCGCTGCCATCGCTCTGGACGCGGACCTTGACGTTGTAGTCAACCACCCGCTTGACGGGAACCAGGATTTTCATGGGAGGGTTTCCTTTCAGGATCATTCAGAGTTGATCATCCGCCAGGGCCAGCGTGCTGGCGGCGCCGCCCGTGACGATGTCGCGCAACATCGGCGCCTGCACTAGGACATGCGCTGCGTAGTGGCTGGCCGTGGCACGCTTGGCGCCGAGAAAGCCCGCATCGCCAGATCTCGCCGCGAGTTGCGCAGTGGCGGCTTCGGCCATGCGCGCCGACAGCCAGCCGCCGATCACCGTGCCCGCCAGCCGCAAGAAGGGCACGGCGCCCGCCGCGCACTGCGCGGGTTGGTCGTCGTGGGCCAGCAGCCAGTCGGCCGCGTCCCCCAGCGCACGCGCCGAAGCCGCTAACACGCCGCCGATCTGCGCCAGCGCGGCATCGGGCATCTCGGCCAACCGGCGCGCATCGCCGTCGATGCGGCCCAGCAGTGCCTTCAGCGTGCGCCCGCCCTCGCGCGCCAGCTTGCGGCCAATCAGGTCGTTGGCCTGGATGCCCGTCGTGCCTTCGTAGATGGTCGTGATGCGCGCGTCGCGCAAGTGCTGTGAGGCGCCGGTTTCCTCGACGTAACCCATGCCGCCATGCACCTGCACACCATCGGACGTGATGCCCTGTGCGCTGTCGGTGCACCAGCCCTTGACCACCGGGATCAGCAGGCCGACCAGGGCCAGCGCCTGCTCGCGCTCTTGCGCGTCGGCGTGGCCTGCGGCGCGGTCCATCTGGCCGGCGCAGAAATAGGCCAATGCGCGCATGGCCTCGGTGCGGGCCTTCATGTCCATCAGCATGCGCCGCACGTCCGGGTGGCCGGCGATGGTGGTGCTGCCGCTGAGCAGTGGCTTGCCCTGCACCCGCTCCAGCGCGTAGGCGCGTGCGCGCTGGTAGGCGCGCTCGGCGATGCCCACGCCTTCAAGGCCGACGTTCAGCCGCGCATGGTTCATCATCGTGAACATGCAGGCCAGCCCCTGGTTCGGCTCGCCGACCAGGTAGCCGATCGCGCCCCCGCAGTCGCCAAAGCTCATCGACGCCGTGGGGCTGCCGTGGATGCCCATCTTGTGCTCGATGGAGGTGCAGGCCAGGTCGTTGCGTTCGCCCAGGGAGCCGTCGTCGTTGACCAGGTACTTCGGGCACAGGAACAGCGAGATGCCTTTCACGCCGGGCGGTGCATCGGGCAGGCGCGCCAGCACGAGGTGGACGATGTTCTCGGCCATGTCGTGCTCGCCCCAGGTGATGAAGATCTTGTTTCCGCTGACGCGGTAATGGTCGCCTTCGGGCACGGCGCGACTGCGCAGCGCGGCCAAGTCGGAGCCTGCTTGGGGCTCGGTGAGGTTCATGGTGCCGGTCCAGCGGCCCGCGACCATGGGCTCCAGGAAGCGGCGCTTGAGTGCGTCGCTGCCATGGTGCGCAATGGCTTCCACCGCGCCCAGCGTGAGCATCTGGCACAGGCTGAACGCGAGGTTGGACGACTTCCACATCTCCAGCACGGCTGTGGACACCAGCGTGGGCAGGCCCTGGCCGCCCCATTCGGTGGCAGCGGGCATGCCGTTCCAGCCGTTCTCGCAGAAGCTGGCCCAGGCTTCGCGAAAGCCATCGGCTGGCGTGACCTGGCCGTCGTGCCAGCGCGCGCCCTGCACGTCGCCGGTGCGGTTCAGCGGATCAAGCACGCCGGTGGCGTAGTGGGCAGCCTCCTGCAGGATGGCCTCGACCAGGTCGGGCGTGGTTTCTTCATGGCCCGGCTGGGCACAGATCGCATCCAGGCCTCCGACTTCCTTCATCGTGAACAGCATGTCGCGCAAGGGCGCGGCGTAGGTAGACATTGCTTACTCCTCTTTGTGGGTTCAACCCGTCTGCCCCATAGGGCATACATCCATGCATGACCCTACCCACCAGGACAAGGCCCGGTCGATCAACCGCTTCAGGGCGGCTGAATTTCTCAGGCGGCTTACGACGCGATTAGTTGGTATGACAAGATTTCTAGAAGCCGCTGAAGCGTGTGAAGTTCTCGACCGGCTCACGCTCGGTGCGCACGCGGTTCACCACGGCCGCCGGGTCGGCATAGCCCAGTGCCATGCCGCACAGGACCATCTGCCCGTCCGGGATTTGCAGGGCTTCAGCCAGAAGGCGCGGGTAAAGGGTCCACGCCATCTGCGAACAGGTATCCAGGCCTCGTGCGCGGGCCGCCAGCATGATGTTCTGTAAGAACATCCCGTAGTCCACCCAACTGCTCTGCACCATGCGCCGGTCCAAGGTGAAGATCAAACCGACCGGCGCATCGAAGAAGGCAAAGTTGCGTGCATGTTGAGCGCGCATGGCATCCGTATCTCCCTTGGAGATTCCGACTGCGGCATAAAGAGCGAAACCGCACCGACGCCGCCTGGTCAGGTAGGGCTCGAAGAACTCGGCCGGGTAGATGTCGTATTCGGACTGGTGCTCTCCCTCTTCATGGTGAAAGGCGTGCAATACACGGTCGCATAGGCGCTTCCTCGCCTCGCCCGCCACGGCAATGACATGCCACGGCTGGGTGTTGGTGCCACTGGGCGCGCTGGCTGCCACCGACAGAATCTGGGCCACCGCTTCTTGCGACACCGGGGTCGGCAGAAAGGCGCGCACGGAACGACGTTCGCGCATCACCGCATCAATCAGCATGTTGCGCAAAGGCACGGCGCAGACAGACATTCACTCTCTCCTGGTTGCTGGGCTATTCGGGTGAGCACACCGACATGCCGTTGCCGAAGAAGCATTCATGCGAATGCATCGATGCCGAACGTCCACGGGTCGTCCCTGGGTGTGCTACCAAGCGGTATTCTGGGCACTCGGCACATACGCGTCTTGCCCGCCAGTGCATGGCGAGTTGACTTTGTATGCACAAGGCAAAATCCGGTTGACCGCAGCCGGACGCTACATCGTTAGCGGGCCGTTTTCTTGGTGTAATTTCGGATTCAGCGCCAGCTATCGTTGCTCCCTTTGACCATGTTGAAACCCGTCGTCACTGTTCCTGTTTTTGCCGTGCATGGCCTGCTCGACGGCGCGCGCAGCAAAGGACTGGCCACCGAGTCCTGGCTGGATGGCGTTCTGGCGCAGGCCCGCATCGCCGAGTCGCTGCTGCATCTGGAGCAGTCGCGTGTGACCATAGAGCAATACATCGCACTCTTCAGTGCCGTGAAGAACAGCTTGGACGACGAATGCCTAGGCCATCTACACGGTCGGCCGTTGCGCTGCGGCAGCTTTGCGCTGATGGCTCGCTCTACGCTCGGGGCCAAGACGCTGGCAGCCGCCTTGCAGCGCGTGAGTGCATCCTTCGCCCTGCTGCAGGACGACGTGGCGCTTGTGCCCGTCTCTGATGGCTTGCTCAAGGGTGCTGCTCTGGACGTGCGCCACGCCCTGGGCAAACATTCAGACTTCCTGCACGGGCTGCTGTTGCGCGTTTTCTGGCGTCTGCTGGTATGGCTGCACGGCGGCCGACTGGTGCCCAGAGGGCTCGATTTTGCCTTCGAGCCACCGCCGCGTGCCGCAGACTATGCCCAAATCTTCTCGGGCACGTTGCGGTTCGGGCAGGCGCGGTCGGCGGTCTGGTTCGAGGCATCCGCATTCACGCAGCCGATGCGCCGTGACACCGCCGCGCTCCAGACCTTTTTGCGTGCCACACCGGGCAACCTGATCGGCCCGCGTCTAATCGAGCGGACAGCCAGCGCGCGGGTGCGCGCGCTATTGCAGCAAGCGTGCCCGGAGTGGCCCGATCTGACTGTCGCCGCGCAGCGCTTGCACATGTCGGTCAGCGCACTGCAGCGGCATCTGGCCGTGGAGGGCAAGTCCTTTCAGGTGCTGAAGGACGAGTTACGGCGCGACATGGCGATCGTTCGGTTGACCAGCACCGATGCCGCGCTGAGCGCCATCGCCGCCGAGTTGGGGTTCGCCGACGGCACCGCCTTCCAGCGGGCCTTCAAGTCATGGACCGGCAGCACGCCAGGCGTCTATCGTTCGCGCACCCAAAAAACGTAGCGCTGCTTCGACGCGGTCGCACTCAAAGCGACGAGCACAGATGCCCGCCATCCACTGGCACGCAGGCGCCGGTCATCCACGACCCGGCCTCGGTCGCGAACAGCAGGAACAGACCGTTGAGCTCCTCCGGCTTACCCAGGCGGCGCATCGGGATGCGCTTGATAAGCGCCTTGCCATGGTCGGTATCCCACATGGCATCGGTCATCTCGGTGTCGATGTAGCCCGGCTCGATGGCATTGACGCGAATGCCGTGGCGCGCCCATTCGAGCGCCAGGCTCTTGGTCATGTGCACGACTGCAGCCTTGGACGTGGCATACAGCATGGCGCCCGGCATCACGCGTTCGCCCAGGATCGATGCGATGTTGATGACTGAGCCTCCCCGCCCCGCATCCACCCAGCGCTGCGCGGCACGCGCGGCCACCAGCCACACGCCGCGCACGTTGGTCTCCATCAGCGAGTCGAAGTCGGACACAGGCAGCGTGAGCGACAAGGCGTCGTTGGAAGCCCCGGCGTTGTTAACCACCACGTCGAGGATGGTGCCCGAGGCGTCTATCTCGGCGAAGGCGTCGTCGATGGACTGCTCGGAAGCCACATCCATTTCCAGCACCGTGACCTGAGGCGAACCGAGCTTTTCGAGTTCCTGGGCGAGTTTGTCGAGCCGCGCCTTGCGCCGCGCCCCAATCACTACCTTGGCCTTGCAACCAGCAGCCAGCCGAGCGAAGTTCTCGCCCAGGCCCGACGAGGCCCCCGTGACCAGCACCCGCTTGCCTGCCAGCATTGCACCCAGATCCATCATCGTCTCCTTGCATCTTCAGTTCGCCGTCGATGCCGGGAGGTTAGCGCAGGGCCGCTCGGCTGCGGGGTTGCCTCGCTCCCCCATCCGTCGAAAGAGGTGCCTTGTCAGTTGATCGAGACCATCCGTCATTGCCGCGCCAAGCACCGCTGCCTACGATTGCCTGTATGCCTTGGGTACCCTGAGCGCCGCACGAAAGCACGCCACGGTGTCGACGCTCCGGTCCCGATGGGCTGCGGCGTCTGGGGGCAGATTCAGGAGACGACAAGTGCTGCAACAGTCACCCATGGAATGGTCCATCGACCATGCGCCCATCGAGGGCAGGATAGATGCGACGGAAGCGATCCTCAAGGACTCCTTCCAGCGCTGGAGTCTTTCCTCCCCGGCGAAGCCTGCTGCATTCCAGGCGAAGTTGCGGCGACACGAACTCGCCGGAGCCTCCTTGGTATGCACCGTGACCGGTGCTTGCGTCGAGCAGTCTCCTCCTGGACATTCGTCATTCGACGATGAGTTCTGCCTGGGGCTGCAGCTGAACCTGAGCGGCCGAGTACAGTTGCAGCAGTGGGACACGCCAATCTGCGAGGGCGACATGTTCCTCTGGCGTACCGATCAGCGGCAAGACTATGAGGTGCTGGAACGAACCCACAGCGTGTCGTTGATGATTCCCTGGCAGCTCATGCGCGAGCATCTACCGGGCCGCAAGCAGCCGCCCGCAGCCTGCCGCATTGACAGTCACACAGGCGTGGGCTCACTGCTCAGCCAACACCTGATGGGGTTGGCAAAGGAGATCGGCGCCGTGCCGCCCTCCGCCCACGTCGCCCTTTGCCGCACGGTGATCGGGCTTCTGGACATTGCGCTGCCAGAGCCGGAGAGCGCCACTCGATTCACGGCCATGGCCGCGTTGCGCGAACGAGTACTTGCCTACATCGCCCAGCATTTTCAAGAGGATGACCTGAGTCCGGCACGCATCGCCGCGGCGCACGGTATTTCACTGCGTTACCTTCATGCGCTGTTTGCGCAGGGCGATACCACGGTGGTCGGCCACATCCTGGAAAGCCGATTGCAAGCGTGCTGGCGGACACTCGTTGACCCGGTCTGCCGGCATCTGCAGGTCTCGGCGATCGCCTTTCACTGGGGCTTCAACTCCACCAGCCATTTCTGCCGCGCATTCAAACAACGCTTTGGAGTGTCGCCCAGCGATGCACGCGGCATGACTGCTCACGGCTCCGCCATCGGCCCGGTCGAGTCAGCCGGGCTTTCCCTTGCACACGCAAAGTCAACTTGCCATGCACTGGCGGGCAAGACGCGCACGGGCTGAATGCCGACCATATGCCCTGGACAGACTGAGAACGCAGAGATTCGACGCTTCGCCCGCCCCGTTGTGGGTATGCGGGCATGACCCGGGGCCGCATCGCTGGCCAAGTTTTCAAACCTTCATCGTACAAACCTTCTGAGGAGCGCTCCCATGCTGCCGCAATTGCACCGTCAACCCTGGATGGACAGCGACATCGAGACCTTTCGCGACCAGGTGCGCCGCTACATCGCCGCCGAGATGGCTCCGCACCTGCCCGCTTGGCGCGAACAGGGCTACGTCCCGCGCGAGACCTGGCGGCCCTTCGGCGAGATGGGGTTCATGCTGCCCGAAATGCCCGAAGCCTACGGCGGCACCGGGGCCAGCATTGCCTACCAGCTGGTGGTACAGGATGAGTTGACCAGAGCGGAAATGCCCAACAACGTCCAGGTGAACAGCATCGCTGCGCACTACATCATGGACTACGGCACCGAGGAGCAGAAGCAGCGCTGGCTGCCCAAGCTGAGCAGCGGCGAGATGCTGCTCGGCATTGCGATGACCGAACCCGGCTGCGGGACGGACCTCAAGGCCATCGCCACCCGCGCGCGCCGTGATGGCGACCACTACGTGATCGACGGTGCCAAGACCTTCATCACCAACGGCTACACCTGCAATCTGCTGATTGTGGTCGCACGCACCGGCGAGGCGGGCAGCCGAGGCCTTTCGCTGATCGTGGTGGAGACCGAGAACCTGCCAGGGTTCCGCGTGGGCCGCCTGCTCGACAAGATCGGCCTGCATGCGTCGGACACCGCCGAACTCTTCTTCGACGGGGTGCGCGTGCCGGTCGATCAAGTCCTGGGGGGCGTCGAAGGGCTTGGTTTCAAGCAGTTGATGGGCCAGTTGCCCTACGAACGCATGACCATCGCCGTGCCTGCGGCGGCCATCATCGACCGGGCCCTGGAACTCACCGTCGAATACACGAAGGAGCGCAAGATTTTCGGCGCACCGCTGTTCGAGATGCAGACCACGCGCCACAAGCTGGCCGAGATCGCCACCACCGCTCACGTGGTGCGCACCTTCGTCAACGACTGCATCCAGCGGCTGCTGGACGGAAAGCTCGACGCCGAAGCCGCGTACATGGCCAAGTGGTGGTGCAGCGAGCAGCAGTGCCGCGTGGTGGACGAGTGCCTGCAGATGTTCGGCGGCTACGGCTACATGTACGAATACCCGATCGCGCGCATGTACACCACCTCGCGCGTGCAGAAGATCTACGGCGGCGCGAACGAGGTCATGAAAGAACTGATTGCGAGGAAGCTGTGAACGCCTCGCACATGCTGCAAAAGCCACTGCACGGCGTCCGTGTGGTGGAGTTCGAAGGGATCGGGCCGGGCCCGCTGGCCGCCATGATGCTGGCCGACATGGGTGCCGAGGTGATTGCGCTGACACGGGCCGAGCAGGCCGCCGGGGCGCAGCCGCTGGGCGGGGCGGCGGCCAACCCGCTGCACCGGGGCAAGACGGTCGAGATCACCGACCTGAAGTCGCCCGGCGGCAAGGCGCGCGCCCTGGATCTGATCGGCCAGTCCGACGTTCTGATCGAAGGCTTTCGCCCCGGCGTGATGGAACGGCTGGGGTTCGGCCCCGCCGAATGCGCGGCGCGCAACCCCAAGCTGGTCTATGGCCGGATGACGGGCTGGGGCCAGGACGGCCCGCTCTCCCGGGCCGCTGGCCACGACCTGAACTACGTGGCGCTGACGGGCCTGCTGTCGCTGTCGGCCCGCAAGGGGCAGATGCCCATCGTGCCGCCCTCGGTGCTCGGGGACGCGGCCGGGGCGCTGGGCATGGCCTTCGGTGTCGCCTGCGCGCTGGTCGATGCGCGCGGTAACGGTAGGGGCAGTGGCCGCGGCCGGGTCGTGGATGCCGCCATCATCGACATCGTGGCCATGATGGGCACGCTGGTGCATTGGATTCGCGCCAATGGGCAGATCGACGGCACGAAGCCGAGCCCGTTTCACGATTCGCCGTTCTATGACGTGTACGCCTGTGCCGACGGCGGCTTCATCAGCCTCGCGGTGGTGGAGCCCGCGTTCCACGCACTGCTGCTGTCGAAGCTGGGCCTGACGGACGTGAACCCTGCCGACCAGTACGACACGACGACGTGGCCAGCGCTGAAGGAGCGCATTGCGGCCCTCATCCGCAGCCAACCCAGGGCGCACTGGTGCGCGTTGCTCGAAGGCAGCGACGCCTGCTTCGCGCCCGTGCTCAGCCTGGCCGAGGCGGCGCGGCATCCGCACAACGCGGCACGGGGTATCTACCAGACCACCCCCTCCGGCGCCATCGAGGCGGCCCCGGCCCCACGGTTCCAGGCACTCAACGCAACCACATAGGAGACCAGAGAATGACCAACACCACCAAGATCGTGCGCGGCTGCCCGTCTACCTCGGGCAACGACCGCCAGCTCAACACCACGACGCTCATCCGGCACGCCGCGCGCACCCACGGAGACCAGGAGATCGTCTACCGCACGCCCGATGGCGGCTGGGACCGCTACACCTATGCCGACTGCTACGCGCGCGTCTGCCGCAGCGCCAATGCGCTGCGCGCGCTCGGTGTCGAACCTGGCGACCGGGTCGGCATCCTGGACTGGAACAGCCGACGCCATTTCGAGCTGTACTGGTCCATCCCTGGCCTGGGCGCGGTCATGCTGCAGATGAACCTGCGCCTGGGCGCCGAAGACCTGGGCTACGTGGTCGGCCACAGCCAAGTGTCCTACGTATGCGTGGACGAATCATTGCTGCCCATCGCCGAATCCGTCGCGGCGAATTCGCCCCAGATCAAGGGCTGGATCGTCATGACCGACAAGCCGCTGGACCAGATTAAGACCACGCTGAAACCGCTGCTGCACTACGAAGACCTGCTGGCCGCCGCCGACCCCAAGATCGACTGGCCCGAGATCGACGAAACCTCGGCCTACAGCGCCTGCTACACCACCGGCACCACGGGCAAGCCCAAGGGCGTGTACTACTCGCACCGCTGCATCTACCTGCACTCCACGGGCATGGCCACCAATCTGGGCATGACGCTGAGCGACTGCGTGATGCTCATCACGCCCATGTTCCACGGGCAATGCTGGGGCCTGCCGCAGGCCGCCACGCTGCTGGGCGACAAGATCGTGCTGCCGGGCCGCTATGTCGCCGAGGACACCAAGCCCCTGGTTGACGCCATGATCGCCGAGGGCGTGACGGTCGCCAACGGCGCACCGGCCATCTTTCAGCCCATGCTGCAGTACATCGAAACGATGCCGGTCAAGCCGGACTTCAGCAGCATGCGCATGCTGTCCGGCGCCTCCGAGCCGCCGCTGTCGATGATGATCGGTTTCTACAAACTCACCGGTGCCGAGGTGGTCCACGGCTACGGTGCCACCGAAGCCACGACGCTGGTGACCATGAACCGCCTCAAGTCCACGCTCAAGAAGCGCCTGACCGAGGAAGAGCGCTGGAACCTCAAGCGCAAGCAGGGTCTGGTGCTGACCGGGGTGGACATCCGCATCCTCGATGCCGATGACAAGGACTTGCCGCATGACGGAAAGTCGGCGGGCGAGATTTGCGTGCGCGGCCCCTGGATCACGGCCAGCTACCACGACATGCCCGATTCCGCAGACCGCTTCCTGGAGGGTGGCTGGTGGCGCTCGGGCGATGTCGGCACGGTGGACGAGAACGGCTACCTCAAGGTCACCGACCGCATCAAGGACGTGATCAAGAGCGGCGGCGAATGGATTTCTTCCATCGACATGGAAAACCTGCTCATGGGCCACCCCGCCGTGCGCGACGCCGCCGTGGTCGGCGTTCCGCATCCGAAGTGGCAGGAGCGGCCGCTGGCCCTGGTGGTGCTCAAGCCCGGCCAGCAGGCGACCCAGGAACAACTGAAGGAGCACCTGGGCAGCGCCTTCGCCAAGTGGCAGTGGCCGGATCAGGTTCTGTTCGTCGAGGCCATCCCCAAGACCAGCGTCGGCAAGCTCGACAAGAAGCGCATACGCGTCGAGCAGGCAGACCGCTATTCCGCCTGACACCCGCTTTGCATGACCCCCAGTTTCTTACCAGGAGAACCACATGAATGACCATGAACCCGTGATCGTCGGCGCGCTGCGCACCCCCGTGGGCAAGCGCGGCGGGCGCCTGCAAAAATGGCACCCCGTCGATCTGATGGCCGAGACGCTGCGCCAGCTGGTCGAACAGTCCGGCGTCAACCCCTCCGATCTGGACGACGTGATCGTCGGCTGTGTGCTGCAGTGGGACCAGCAGCATGGCAACCTGGCCCGCCATGCCGTGCTGGCGGCGGGGCTGCCCGAATCCGTCCCGGCTGTGACGGTGGACCGGCAATGCGGCTCCGGCCAGCAGGCGGTGAGTTTTGCCGTGCATGGCATCCAGGCGGGGGCCTACCAGCTGGCCATCGGCGGGGGGGTGGAGTCGATGTCGCAGGCGCCGCTGCCGCCGTCGTTCAAGCCCGGCGCGCCGCTGGGCGCGCAATACAGCCCGCGCGAACTGGCGCGCTACCAGGACAACCCGCTGATACCGCAAGGCGTTTCGTCGGAGTTGCTGAACTCGCGCTTCGGCCTGACCCGTGAAGTCCTGGATGCATCCGCCGTGCGCAGCCACAAGCGCGCCGCCGAGGCGATTCAGGCCGGTCGCATCAAGGATCAACTGGTGCATCTGACCGAGGACCCGGCCGACCCGAACAGCCCCGTCGTCGCCGCCGACGAGGGCGTGCGCGCCAACCCCGACCCCGAGAAGCTGGCCACGCTGAAAGCCGTGTTTGCCGCCAACGGCACCACCACCGCCGGCAACTCGTCGCAGATCAGCGACGGCGCCGCCGCACTGCTGATCGCCAGCCGTGCCTATGCCAAAAAGCATGGCCTCAAGCCGCGTGCGCGCTTCGTCAGCACCGCCGTGGCCGCCGCCGACCCGGTGATCCAGTTCACCGCCGTGCTCGACTCCACCCGCAAGGCATTGAAGGAATCGGGCCTGACCATCAACGACATCGACCTGTTCGAAGTCAACGAGGCTTTCGGCGGCGTGCCGCTGATGTTCCAGCAGGAATTCGGCATCCCGGACGACCGCCTGAATGTCAACGGCGGCTCGATGGCCATTGGCCATCCGCTGGGTTCCACCGGCGCGCGCATGCTCACCGACCTGCTGTACGAACTGGAGCGCCGGGGCGGCCGCTATGGCCTGCAAACCATCTGCGAGGCTTCGGGCACGGCCAACACCACCATCATCGAGCGGCTTGCATGAGCGGGGCCACCATGAGCGAAGCCAGTGAAGTGCTCGTCAGCCGTGACGGCGCCGTCGTCACCCTGACCATCAACCGCCCGCGTGCGAAGAACAGCCTGAACCGCGCGGTGTTCGATGGCCTGTCCGCACAGCTTGCGCAACTGCGCGACGACGATGTCGTGCGGGTCGTCGTCATCACCGGCGCCGAGGGCGTGTTTTGCGCGGGCGCCGACATCACGGCCTTTGAAGTGCTGCGCGCCGCGCCGCTGCTGGGCGACCGCTCGGCGACCGGCTGGGACTTCTTTGCGGCGCTGGGGCGCTTCCCCAAGCCCGTCATCGCGGCGGTGGAAAAGGTCGCGCTGGGCGGCGGCACGGAACTGGCGCTGGCCTGCGACATCGTGATCGCGGGCGAGTCCGCCAAGTTCGGCGTGCCGGAAGTCAAGCTGGGCGCCATCCCCGGTGCGGGCGGCACCCAGCGCTTGATTCATGCCATCGGCAAGTCCAAAGCCATGGCGCTGTTGCTGACCGGCGATTTCATGGATGCCCGCAAGGCTTGCGACGTCGGCATCGTCGCCGAAGTGACGGCGGACGGCCAGGCCCTGCCGACGGCGTTGGCGATGGCCAGCCGGATTGCGGCCAATTCGCCGCTGGCCGTGGCGCTGGCCAAGGATGCGGCCCTGGCCAGCTTTGAAACCCCGCTCGCGCAGGGCCTGGAGCATGAGAAGCGCAATTTCGTTGTCGCTTTGCGTTCGGCCGACAACCTGGAAGGGCAAGCGGCATTCCTGGGCAAGCGCACCCCCAAATTCACCGGCCAATAACGCCTGTCTGTCATCTTCAAGGAAAAACCATGCAACTCAATTCCGGCATTTCTGCCGTCATCACCGGGGGGGCTTCCGGCCTGGGGGCCGCCACGGCCCGGCGTTTGGCCAGCCATGGCGTCAAGGTCGCCATCTTCGACATGAACGAAGCCGTCGGCCAGGCGTTGGCCAGCGAGCTTGGCGGCGTTTACTGCAACGTGGACGTAACGTCCGAGGAGCAGGTGGACGCAGCCTTCGCCAAGGCCCGCGCCGCGATCGGGCAGGAACGCGTTTTGGTCAACTGCGCCGGCACGGCCGACGCCGTCAAGACTGTCAGCCGCGATCGGAAAACGGGTGAGATCCGCCCGAGTGCGGTGGATCGCTTCAACCGCATCGTGCAGATCAACCTGGTGGGCACGTTCCGCTGCATTGCCAAATCGACGGCGGGCATGCTGGCGCTGGAACCGCTGGCCGACGGCGACCGCGGCGTCGTGGTCAACACCGCTTCGGCCGCTGCGGTGGACGGCCAGGTCGGCCAGGCCAGCTATGCCGCCAGCAAGGCCGCCGTCATGGGCATGACCTTGCCGATCGCACGCGACCTGATGGACGAAGGCGTTCGCGTCAACACCATCCTGCCGGGGATCTTCGGCACCCCCTTGCTGCTGGCCCTGCCGGACAACGTCAAGCAAGCGCTGGCGGCCAGCGTGCCCTTTCCCAAGCGTTTGGGCGACCCCGATGAATTCGCGCAGGCCGTCGAGTTTCTGGTCACTTGCGGCTACATGAACGCCGAGTCCATCCGCGTGGATGGGGCCCTCCGCATGGCGCCGCGCTGACGCCTTGAACCCTCGAAGAGCTGCGCATGATGTCGTCAACCCGAGAAAGCCGCGCGACGGGAGCCTGGAATGTCAGGGGGCCGGCCACGGGTGACTGCAAGTCATGGCGTGATGTCGATCCGCAGCTCGCCAGGAGCGTCATTCGCCATGATTGACCTGCATTACGCACCGACACCCAACGGCTGGAAGATCTCCATCCTGCTTGAGGAACTCGGACTTCCCTATACGGTGACTCCGGTCAACATCCGCGCTGGCGAGCAATTCAAGCCGGAATTTCTGGCGATCAGCCCGAACAACCGCATTCCGGCCATAGTGGACCATGCGCCGCTCGACGGCGGCGGCCCGCTTTCGGTGTTCGAGACCGGCGCCATCCTGGTCTATCTGGCCCAGAAAACCAACCGCTTCCTGCCCACGGATCTGCGCGGCTTCACCCAAACCATGCAATGGGTGATGTGGCAGGTGAGCGGACTGGGGCCCATGCTCGGCCAGCATGGTCACTTTGCGCTGTATGCGCAGGAAAAGATCGCCTACGCGATCGAGCGTTACCGCGACGAAGCGGCGCGGCTGTATCGCGTGCTCGATACCCAGCTCGGCAAGACCGGCGCCTATGTCGCCGGCGCCGAGTACGGCATCGCCGACATCGCCTGCTTTCCCTGGGCCATGACCCACAAGGCGCAAGGCTTCACGCTCGACGATTTTCCCCACATCAAGCGCTGGTACGCCAGCGTGCGCGCCCGGCCGCAAGTGCAGGCGGGACTGGCGGTCGGCAAATTCGAGAAGGAGCCGCTGGACGACGAAGCAAGAAAGAACATGTTCGGCCAGAAGGCCAAGGAGATGGCACACCGCATGTCGCCCAACAACCAGCGAGAAACACCATGATCGAATTCTTCTTCGACTGCTCCAGCCCCTGGACCTATCTCGCCTTCCACAACATCCAGCCGCTCGCCGACGAACTGGGCGTCGAGGTCACATGGCGGCCCATCCTGGTCGGCGGCATCTTCAACACGATCAATCCGACCGTCTACGCCTCGCGCGAGACGCCGGTGCCGCAGAAGGCCCGCTACCTGAAAAAGGATCTGGCAGATTGGGCCCGCTCGACGGGGCTTGCGATCAAGATGCCGCCGACGGTGTTTCCCGTCAACAGCGTGAAGGCGATGCGCGGCTGCGTCTGGCTCGGCAACGACATGGTGCCGTTTGCCCGCGCCATATTTGAAGCCTATTGGGGCGAGGACCAGGACATCTCGCAGGATTCGGTGCTGACCCATGTGTGCCAGCGCATTGGCATCGATCCCGCCCCATTCTTTGCAGGCATCGGCGAGCAGGCGATCAAGGATCAGCTCAAGGCCAACACCGATGAGGTGGTCGCGCGCGGCGGCTTTGGCTCGCCGACCATCTTTGTGGACAAGACCGACATGTATTTCGGCAACGACCGCATGCCGCTGATCCGCGAAGCCGTGCTGCGCCTGCAAGGGAAGACGGCCTGATACCGCAAGCAGGGTTCACCCATCCATTCATCTCACCACCACCACAGGAGACATCATGCAAAAAAGACAATTCATCACCATGCTTTCCGGCGCCATGCTGACCGGCGTTTCTGGCCTGGTCCGCGCGCAGGGCGCAGGCACCCCGGGCGTGACGGATCGCGAGATCAAGATCGGCTCGACCGGGCCGCTCAGCGGCCCGGCCGCAGGCTATGGCGTCGTCGGCAAGACCATGTCTGCATGGTTTGACCTGGTCAACGCCGAGGGCGGCGTGAATGGGCGCCAGCTCAAGCTGGTGCTGGCCGACGATGGCTACAGCCCGCCGAAAACCCTGGAGCAATCGCGCCGCCTGGTGGAGCGCGATCAGGTGGCTTTTCTCGCGGCGCAGATAGGCTCGTCCACTGGGCTGGCGTCGCGCAGCTATCTCAACAACGCCAAAGTACCGCAACTCTTCGTTTCGTCCGGCTCTGCCACGTGGCTGGATGATGCGGCTAAGTTCCCCTGGAGCATGGGCTGGCTGCCCCTGTACACCGACGAAGGGCGCATCCTGGCCAGGCACATCCTGCAGACGCGGCCCAACGCGAAGATCGCCATGTTCTACCAGAACGACGACGCCGGCAAGGATGTGCTGCGTGGCGTGAAGGAGGTTCTGGCTGCCGCCGGGAAGAAGCTCATCAGCGAAGAGTCGCATGAAGTGTCGGATCCGACGGTGGACTCGCAGATCGTCTCCATGCATGCCTCGGGCGCGGACGTGCTGGTGGCGTGGGGTTCGCCCAAAGCCACCCTCCAGTCGCTGCGCAAGACCCACGACATCGGCTGGCGCCCGGCCATCTACATCAACCCGAGCGCATCTTCGGTGCCCGCGGTGCTGACTCCGGTGGGGCTGGACAAGGTCAAGGGCATCATGAGCGCCGCGTTCCTCAAGGATCCGAGCGATCCGACCTGGAAGGACGACCCTGGTGTCCTGGCCTGGCATGCCTTCATGGACAAATACAACAAAGGCGCGGCCAAGGAGTACCTCACCGTGCTCGGTGCCTGCCTTGGGCAAGTGACAGTGCAGTTGCTCAAGCAGTGCGGCAACGACCTCTCGCGCGAGAACATCATGCGGCAGTCGCGCCGCCTGGACATGGATTTGCCCATGATGCTGCCGGGCCTGCGTGTCAAGACCAGCGACGCCCGCCCTCACCCGATACCGGACATGCGCATCCAGCAGTTCGACGGCACGAGCTGGAAGGTGATGCCGTCCTGACGGGGCGAGCGCAGCGATGGAACCCATTCTTTCCGTACGCGACCTGACGATCCGCTTCGGCGGTGTCGTCGCGCTGGACGCCTTCTCGATGGACGTGCCCGAGGGCTGCATCTTCGGCCTGATCGGGCCGAACGGCGCTGGCAAGACGACCTGCTTCAACTGCATCAGCGGCCTGTACCGGCCCACCCACGGCAGCGTGCGCTTCGGCCAGGCCGAGTTGACGCGCCTGCCGCGCCACGGCGTGGCACGGCTGGGTCTGAGCCGCACCTTCCAGAACGTGGCGCTCTACCCCTCGCTCACGGTGCGCGAAAACGTGATGGTGGGTGCGCACGCGCGGCTGCCGGTGTCGATGCTGGGTGCCGCGCTGCGCTCGCGCGCCGTCCGTGCCGCCGAGGAAGAAATCGCGCACTCGGCTGACGCGGCCCTGGCCACGCTGCGGCTGTCCGACTATGCCGACCGGGGCGTGGCGGAACTGCCGGTGGGCATCCAGCACCGCGTGGAAATCGCGCGGGCGCTGGTGACGCGGCCCAAGCTGCTGCTGCTTGACGAACCCGCCGCTGGCCTCACCGCTGGCGAGGTCGATGAACTGCGCGACGTGCTGCTGCGCCTGCACGAGGAATTGAAGCTGACCATGGTGATCGTGGAGCACAACATGCGCTTCGTGATGAAGACCTGCTCCGACCTCGCGGTACTGAGCTTTGGCCGCAAGCTCGCCCAGGGCTCGCCCGAGGAAGTGGCCAACAACGACGCCGTGCTCGATGCCTATCTGGGAGGTGTGCTGTGACCCAACGGCTTGAAATCCGCAACCTCGCGGTGGCCTACGGCCGAACGGCGGTGGTGCATGGCATCGACCTGCACGTGCAGGCCGGCGAGATGGTGGCGCTGCTCGGCGCCAACGGCGCGGGAAAGACCTCCATCCTGCGCGCCATCAGCCACCAGCAGGTGACTGCCAAGGGCACGCTGCGCTTCGAGGGCCAGGACATCATCGACATGGCCGCGCCCGCCATCGCCTCGCTGGGCATCGCCCACGTGCCCGAAGGGCGCGGCACCTTTGGCGACCTGACGGTGCTGGAAAACCTGCGCGTGGGCGCCATCCACCGCCGCGACAAGGACGGCATCGAGCAGGACATCGCCCGGATGCAGACGCTGTTTCCCAAGCTGTCCAGCCGCGCGAAGCAGGCGGCGGGCACGCTCAGCGGCGGCGAGCAGCAGATGCTGGCCATCGCGCGCGCGCTGATGACGCGCCCCAAGATGCTGCTGCTGGACGAGCCTTCGTTCGGCATCGCGCCGCGCGTGACGCAGGAGATCTACGAACTCCTGCACCAGTTGCGCGAAACCGAGCACCTCACGGCGCTCATCGTGGAGCAGAACGCCCAGGTCGCGCTGAACCTAGTCAACCGGGCCTATGTGCTCGAAAGCGGGCGCGTCACTGCCCAGGGCACCGCAGCCGAGCTGCGCGAAGACGACGCCGTGCGCCGCAGCTACCTCGGCCACTGATCAAAAAAGGTTCATCACCATGCAAGCATTCCTTCACCAGATAGCTTCGGGCCTGGCGGCGGGCGGCATCTATGCCAGCCTCGCCATCGCGCTTGTGCTCATCTATCGCTGCACTTCGTCCGTCAACTTCGCGCAGGGCGAACTGGCGATGTTCTCCACCTATATGAGCTGGGCGTTGGTTCAGGCGGGCGCATCATGGTGGGTGGCCTTCGCCGTCGTGGTCGTGGGTTCCTTCCTGCTCGGGCTGGCGCTGGAACGGGTCATCTTCCAGCCCCTGCGGCACAAGCCGGTGCTCTCGGTCGTGGCGGCCAGCATCGCGCTGCTCATCATCTTGAACAGCCTGGTCGGCTGGCTGTTCGGGCATGAGATGCTGGAGTTCGCCACGCCGTTCGGTGGCGTCCTCAGCCGTGCCGAACCCTATCTGTCGGCCCACGAGGTCGGCGTTCTGCTCGTCACCCTGGCCGAACTGGCGGCGGTATTCGCGTTCTTCCGCTTCACCCGGTTCGGCCTGGCGATGCGTGCGGTGGCGGTGAACGCGCCGTCGGCGGAACTGTCGGGCATCAGCACCAACAAGGTGCTGGCCGTGGGCTGGGGTCTTGCAGCGGTGGCCGGTGCCGTGGCGGGGCTGATGGCCGCGCCCATCGTGTTCCTGGAGCCGTCGATGATGATGGGGCCGCTGATCTACGCACTGGCGGGCGCGCTGCTGGGCGGCATCGCCAGCCCTGTGGGCGCCGTGGCCGGGGGCTTCGCCGTCGGGGTACTGGAGAACCTGCTGGGCGCCTACGTGGTCGGCAACGACCTGAAACTGACCTGCATCATGCTGTTGATCATCGCGATGCTGGTCTTGCGGCCCGCCGGTATCTTCGGCAAGACGGCCCAGGTGAGGGTGTGAGCATGAGTACCATGAACGCCCCACTCAACATCCGCCCGGCGGCATCGCCCACCTGGTTGCGCTGGACGGCCTCGGTGGTCGGGCTCGCGCTGCTGGCCTGGTCCTTTAGTTGGCAAAGTTATCCGTTGTACGTGATGACGCAGGTGCTGATCTATGGCATCGCCATCATGGGCCTGAACCTGCTCACCGGCTACACGGGCCAGATCTCGCTCGGCCACAGCGCCTTCTTCGCCATCGGTGCCTATACTGCGGCGGTGCTCTCGCATCACCTGGGCTGGCCATTCTACGTGGGCGTGCCGGTGGCGGCGCTGTTGTGCTTCGTGGCGGGTTTCCTCTTCGGCTTCCCGGCGCTGCGGCTGCCCATGCTTTATCTGGCGCTGTCCACCTTCGCGGTGGCGGTGGTGACACCGCAGGCGCTCAAGTGGAAAAAGATCGAGTGGCTGACCGGCGGCGTGGCGGGGATCGTCCTGGAAAAACCTGTGTTCCCAGGAGTGCTGGCCGACCGGGCGGACTGGGCCATCATGGCCTGCGTTGCGGCCTGCGCGCTCTGCGCCTTCCTGCTGGCGCGGCGGATTCTCGGCTCGCAGTTCGGCCGCCTGGTGGACGCCTCGCGCGACCAGCCGCTCGCGGCGGCGGCGGGCGGGCTCGACATCACCGCCCTGCGCACGCAGATGTTCGGCCTCAGCGCGGCGTTCACCGGCCTGGCCGGTGCCCTGAGCGTGGTGGCGGGCCAGTTCGTCGCGCCCGAGAACTTTCCCTTCCTGCTCTCGGTGTCCCTGCTGGTGGGCAGCTTCGTGGGCGGGGTGCGCAGCCTGTGGGGCGCCTTCCTGGGGGCTGCCTTCATCGTGCTCACGCCCAACTTGGCCGAGAGCGTGTCGCAATCCGCGCCGTGGATGATCTTCGGCTTCGCACTGCTCGCGGTGGTCTTCCTGGCCCCCAATGGCTTGAGCGGCTGGATCACCAGCCTCCGGCGCAGGCGTGCAAATTCCTCATCCGCCCAGTCTTAGATGCTTTCCATGCAGCCCGTCTTCGTCGCTGGCACGGGCATGACCCGTTCCGGCAAGCACATTGACTGCGGTCTCAAATCGCTCACCGCCGAGGCGATTGGCGAAGCCATTGCCGATGCAGGCATCACCCCGTCCCAACTGCAGGCGCCCCACATGCGCAACGCCGCTGCTGGTGTCATGGCCGACCAGGTGCTGATCCCCGGAAAGGTGGCGTTGCGCGGCATGGGCATCAGGCGCATTCCGGTCGTCAACATCGAGAACGCTTGTAGACGCATCCTTGCAGTGGGTGCTCGATATGCTGCTGGCTTCAGATAACAGATAAGCCCTGTTGCCGTCGGATTTGCCAGGATACGCGGCCGTCATGTACCTGCGCAGAAATCGGCATACCGAGTCGTTGTTCGATGACAGGCCTCCATGGCACCAGGCTGAACCCCATGCCGTCATCGAGCATGGCGTAGCGCCCGCTGGCCAGCATGACGCTGCGGCGGTAGATGCCCGCCACGCGCTGGCCATCGGCCACGGGCCGATGCTCCAGGCCAGTTTCGGCGGCCAAGTCCTTCGCGGCATGCGCTACATCCCGGCTGCGCAGCGTTGCCAGCAGATTGCGCGCCAGGATGACGCGTTGGCCGCGCCGCTCGGCCAGCCCCTGTTCGGCCAGGAAGTCGGTGCGCTGTTGCATTGCCTGCTTGGCCTCACCGCCAAAGCCCAGGTCGCCCAGGCCAGAGCCGCCGCCGATCAACTGCTGGTCAAGCCAGGTGGCCCCGATCACGCGGGCCTGCCGCTCGATGGGCAGGTGCGATTTCAGCTCCACGGCCACGCCGCCCAGGCGCTGCGCGTCGTAGCGACGGCCCTGATCGGGCAGGTCGCCCGGCACCTTCCATAGCCCTTCGGCCACGCGCTCCACGATGCCTGCCCGGCGCAGGGCTTCCAAGCGCCGGACGTGGGCCGCGACGACTTCCTGCGGATCGCGGCCCGGCACGGCCTGGCCCTGCGCGATAGCAAGGTGGTGGTCGGTGCGGTACAGACCATCGCTCGCCAGCACGGCGATGTTCTTGTCGGCCGCGCGCACGTCGGCCGATCCCTTCACCTCCACCACGGCGCCGGTGGGATAGTTCGCCAGCTCGTCGCGGGTGTTGAGCGCGACGTAGTGGGCCTTGCCGTCCACCCCGTCGATGACCAGATAGCCACGGTCGCGCAGCTCGTCGGCCAGCCCCTTCGCGGCTACGCGGCCGAGAATGGTTCGGCCATCGTCGCCCGGCTCGAACACCGCCAGTTCGCGCGGCTCGCCGCGCATGGCACGCTGCATGGTGCGGATGATGTCGCCACGCTCGCCCAGGGCGCGCAGGGTCTTCTCGGCATCGGCATGGACGGCCCAGGTGCCCGGCTGCGTCTCGTCGGCCAGCCCCAGGCGCTGCAAGCGTTGCAGGCGGCCGATCAGCAGCAGGCGTTGGCGTTGCAGCTTCGGTTCGTTGAAGCGTTCGATCTGCACCCGGCCGTCTTCGCCGGCCTCGCGTTTCAGCGTGCGATCCAGGCTCGTCCACCGCTCCTGCTCCACCTCGCGTTGCAAGGTCTGCTGGATCTCCAGTTCGGTGCGCGGCCCCAGCCATTCGGTCGCCAGCTCGGATGCGCGATGCCGAAAGCCATCGGCGATGTAGTCACCCGCGATGATGAGGTCTTTGCTGGTATCGTCGCGCCCGCGCACGATCAGGTGGGCGTGGGGGTTGTCGGTGTTCCAGTGATCAACGGCCACCCATTCCAGCCGTGTGCCCAGGTCAGCTTCCATGCGGTTCATCAGATGCCGTGTATAGGTGCGCAGGTCTTCCAGCTCCGCGCCGTCCTCGGGCGAGACGATGAAGCGGAAGTGATGCCGGTCGTCGGCGCAGCGTTCCTTGAAGGCGTCGAGGTCGGCGGTATCGGTCTGCGGCCCGTAGGCTTGGCCTGGCTCGCCGTCGCGGCCCACGCCGTCGCGCTCGATGTAGCGTAGGTGCTTGGCGAGCGATTGCGGGCTGGCCCGCTGCTGGTTCACCAGTAGGGTCTTGATGGTCACGCGCCGCGACATGGGTGTCAGCTTCGCGCCCGCAAACCGCGCCGCCGTATGGCCGCGCCCCAGGCGTGAGCCGGGCCGCTGGCCGGTGGCCTTGCCGCCGACGGCCGATGCCGGACGGCGCACCGAGGACTTGCCGCCACTGGCCTTGCCGGCCTGCTGGAGCACCTTGGAAACGAAGCCCTGGCCGCGGTTTTTTGGCGCGCTGGGGCGGATGTGGAAATCGTCGTCGCGGCGGTTGATCATGACTTCTCTCCCTGAAAGCTGGGGCGTAGTCCGTCGTGCGAAGCACGCGAACAAGCCCATATCGACGCGGGCCACGCGCCACAAGCAGCACGGCGGCGAAGCCGCTGCGTGCCGCGCCACCCCCACGTGCAGACTGGCTTTGCGGGCCGACAGGTGCCGCCCCCTTTTGTCTTGCCTTCCGCCTTTGCCCCTCGCTGGCGCTCCGGGCAGCGGCGGCCCGGCGGCGCTGCTGCGCGAGCAGCCAGCGCGCCGGCGAACGCGGACACGGCCGCAGGCCGGGCGCGTTCGAGGCAAGACGCCTGCACGTTGGATGGCTGCGCCGAAGGCAACGCGAAGTGCAGCGCGGATGCGCTCGCACTGCACGCGCGACGACATGACAACGGCCAGCAGAACGACACGCCCGATAGCACGATGATGCGCAGCGAATCGGTGGCCATCATGGGCGCGACTCCAGCCAGACGGGGCGCGCAACGCCGATCACGGAAGCTGCGCTGACCGGCCCGAAATACCGGCTATCGAACGACGCCGGATTGGTCACACTGAGGAGGAACAGCTCGCCATGCCGCAAGCGGTGGCATTGCTGCCGGGATGGCAGCGGCCGGCCCCAGCGATCGGCAGACAGCACGGCGGCTGAAGGCACGCCGTCGATGCGGACTTTGCCGTCAGCGATGCACACCTCTTGCGGCGCCACCGCGCCCACGCGCTTGAGCAGAGGAATGCGCGTCGGCAGGTAGCCGCGCTGCGCAGCGAGCGCGGCAGCCTCGGCAGGCAGCGGCACCAGCACGATGCTGCCTACCGACAACGGACGTGGTGGCGAGCTGGTGCGATGGTCGAGCGGATCGATGCGATACCAGCCGACCTCCACGCTGTCGGACGGGTTGTAGGTCAGGCGTGGCAGCGGATGCACGAAGGACGCCCAGGCCAGCGCAGCGAGGCCGCAGGCGGACAGGCCCGCCAGCACGAGGCGAGCGCGCACGCGCAAGCGAGGGTGCGGCGCGGTGCCGGAAGTGGAAACTGCGGTCATGGCAGCGCCCTCCCGGCCAGCCAGGCGGCGTGCCGCTCGGCGGTGTATTCGGGCAGCGGCAAGTGCGCTGCGAGCCGGTTGGCGAGCGTGCGCCAGTACGCGGGCGAGACGCCGACAGGCGTGATGCCCAGCGCCTCGATGGCGTCGATGCGCGCCAGCACGGCACGCACCGATTGCTCACCCTCGGCGTGCAGCAAGAGGCGCGCGCCAGGTTGCACGCCGGAGATGCGCTGCGCGCCATCCATCGGCATGCACGCCTGCATCACCATGAGCTGCCAGCGGATCGTGCCGTAGTCGTTGGCCTGCCAGCGGATGCGGCAGAGAACCGCATTCGGCGTGAACACCGCGCAGCGGCGCCAGCGGTCGAACCGGATGATGCGGGCAGGATCACCGAAGCGCAGGTAGAGGTCGAAGCGTTGGTCGATGTATGCGAGCGCAACGCGCGTCAGCGGTACGCCGTCGGCCACGCCGACAGGCGGGATGGACGGCGGTGCCGAAGCCGTCGAGGCGGGTGTGTTCATGAGGACTTCTCCGGGAATTCCCGCTCCAGCAGCGCGCGCAACAGATCGGCCACCGTCACGCCTTGCGTGAAGGCCGATACCTTGATGCGCGCCCGCATGGCGGGCGTGATGTCGAGGGTCAGGCGGGCCGTGTAGAGGTCGCCTTTCTGGAGGTCATCGGCACTGCCCTGGCGAATCCACGCCTCGGCGTGCGGATTCGCGGGCGGGCGAGCGCCGATGCCGATGCGCTTGCCCGTGCGCTTGCTGGCAGGAGTGCTCATGACGGCCACCGCAGCAGTTCATCGACCAGCGCGGTGATTTCGCGCGCGGCGGCGCTGTCTGGCGCCGTCTCGCGTGCAAGCCGGCCGGCGGCCACGCTGTCGGCAAACACGATGCGCTGATGCACTTCCGCGCGCAGCGCAGGAAGCGGCTGCTCGGCCAGCGCGCCGCGGGCCTCGCGTCCGATCACGGTGGTGCTCACGCGCCGGTTGATGACGAAGGCCGCGCGCAGCGCAGGCCGGAACACCTGCGCCTCACGGATCAGCGCCACCATCTCGGCGCTGGCCCACAGGTCGTAGGGGCTGGGCTGCACCGGGATCAGCACCCGCTCGGCCGCCAGCAGCGCGGAGCGCGCCAAGGCGGCGATCCTGGGTGGCCCGTCGATGACGACGTGATCGGCCCGCCTGGCGAGTTCTGGCGCTTCCTGGTGCAGCGTTTCGCGTGCGAGGCCCACGGCGCTGAACAGCCGTGGCAAGCCTTGCTGGCTTCTGCGCTGCGTCCAGTCCAGCGATGAGCCCTGCGGGTCAGCGTCCAGCAGTACGACGTGCTGGCCGCGCATCGCCAGCTCGCCGGCGATGTGGGTGGCGAGCGTGGTCTTGCCCACGCCGCCTTTCTGGTTGAGCAGCGCGACGATCATGACCGGACCCTCCGTGTCGGAAAGCCCGCCTGTTGCCGCTGCGCTTCGCGTCCTGTGGCGGTTGTCCACCGAGGCGCGGCGCTGCTACTACCAGTTAGAGTATTTAAGTTAGGGAAGTTAGGAGAGGCCGAAACCCGCGCCAGTATTAGCTTTGCGGCCGGTTTTGTTGCCTGATAGCACGAGGATTCGTTGCCTGATAGCACGATACCTCTGTTGCCTGATAGCACGAGTCCGTCCACAGGCTGCGCAGCAGTTATCCCCGTGCCGTGGACGGCACGGGCCGGAACGTCAGCAGCGGCGAGGCAATGCCCGAGACGTACTCGATGCCCAACTGGTAGCCAGGCAAGGCTTGCCGCACCACCAGTGCGCGCAGGTCGGCGGCGAAGTCGTAGTACCGCGCCACGCTGCCCGACTTGCGGTACAGGTGCTGGAAGTCGAACTGCCAGCCGCCAGGCTGTCGCCCGCCGTGCTTGCGCACCAGGCGGTACAGCCATCGCTCGATCCCGCCCGTCAGCCGGAAATACGCCGGGTCGATGGTCAACACGAGGGCAGCATCGAGCACGCCCGCATAGAACCAGTCCGGCAGGATCAGTTCCAGCCCCAAGGGGGTGCCCTTGGCATCGGCCAGTTCCTTCCACTCGTTGATCCATGAGAAGCGATGCAGGCGCCGCCCGGTCGTCTCGCGGATCGACGTGGCCACGGTCGTGGACTGCAGCCGATCCAAGGCCGCCTTGAGGCGCTGGTAGTCGCGCAGCGACGTACCGCGCCCGATGAAGCGCAGGA